>Ga0181357_1000329_pt1 | contig 17297 bp, 18 predicted proteins | sample Fa13VDMM110DN_FD_130094 | JGI IMG/M metagenome (GOLD analysis project Ga0181357, IMG submission 130094) | Freshwater viral communities from Lake Michigan, USA - Fa13.VD.MM110.D.N | ecosystem: Environmental > Aquatic > Freshwater > Lake | place: USA: Michigan | collected 2013-09-24 | reverse complement strand
TCCAACTTACATAGATGTAGGTCTATCAACTTTTTCATTTTTTTTCTAAAAGTAAATTTGGTTTTTCACTTTCTGACATTTTAAAATGTCAGAAAGTGGTTTTTACTCAACCATTTTCTAAATTATTTTTCTAACTAACAAATTCCGCCAAAAAGTGGTCACTTTTTACTTCGCCAAAAAGTGGTCAGAAAGGACTTTGAACATAAGTACATATATTAATTAAAATGGAAAACACAAACATAGTAGAAATTGTAGCAAACTTTTTCAGAAAAATGATACGAAGTATCTATGGACAGCAATGTTTGCCTTTTTATAATTTTGAAAAAGATTACTTTGAAGAATACTGGGATTTATTACAGGAAATATCCTATGAAGTTATTGAGGATTTTTTTATTTTAAAATTAAAAATTCTGGAAATTTCTGTGGTTGAAAGAAAGGCATTGATATTAAGCATCATTGGGCAAGATTTTGTTGAAAGAGATTTAGAAATATATAAAGGTGATATTATTTTTAAAGAATGTTTCCACAAGCATTGGTGGGAAATAAAAACTAAAGAAAACTTTAAAGATATTCTCTTTCCTCATTATAGTCTGCCTGATGATGAATTTGATACAAAGGAAGAACACAAAAAGTTAAATGATATCAATGTCAATATAACAGAAACAAAATCAGTGAAAGAAGAAATAAGAGAAATTAATCGCGAAGCAAAGCGAAGGAAATTATCTGATGATATTTATATCATAAATTAATTTTAGTTGATAAGTAATTTAAGTTTTTTAAGTAATTTAAAATCTATTTGATATTTTTATGACTTGCTTTTGCTATTTTACAAGTTATGGAGTAATCAATTAAAAAAGTAGATAGATAAAATAAAATACTTATTAATTATATGAATGACTTATATAGTTTTCTATCTATAACGCTAACTCCAATTGTTCTTGCTATTTTAGGGTTATTGTATAAATCAAAGTGTAAAAACCTTATGCTATGCTACGGATGTGTGAAGTTAGAACGAGATGTAGATGACGAAACAAAGGTAGATTTAGGAATGCTCCAAAGTCCAACAGCGACGCAACTTTAGGTGTTCTTCGTAAATTTTATTCTTGGTTTGTAAGCAGATGGTCGTAATATATATGTTTCTTCACCCTTACCTGTTATATAATTAGTATCATAATTGTTATAATTTTTTTCTTCTTTTAGAGGAGGTGTTGAAATAACTTTGATAAAATTTGGAGGAGGAGGAGGCATTTTATTTACCAACTTTGAGCAATAATACAAAGCATTACAGCACTCACAAGGTTTTGGAATATTTTGTTTTGGTGCTTCAATCTGTTTTTTCTGCTCTTGTTCTATTGAAAGTTCAGTTAAAAACGCATCAATATAATCTATATTAAAAATATCATTTTCAACCAATTCCTTTTTTTCAGAAAACATATCATTATTCTGCTCATCAACATTCTGCTCATTGTCCTCATCCTCTTCCTCCTCTCCATCCTCTTTAACCTCTTTCTCTTCTCCATCCTCATCCTCCTGCTCCTCATTATACTCCTCCTGCTCCTCATCATCCTCTTCATCCTCCTCTACATCCTCCTCCTGCTCCTCATCATACTCCTCATCATACTCCTCCTGCTCCTCATCATACTCTTCCTGCTCCTCCTCATCATTATTATCCTCTTTATCATCTTCTAAAAAGTTGATATGCTCTTTGATAACATCAATATCCTCCTTCTTATCTTCTTTTGGTTGAAACTTGTAATAGTTGATCGGAGAAATAGGTGTTGTTGGCACATTTGTTTCTTCAAATTGAACAAAATTTAAGTCCTCGTCATCCAAATCAAGTATATCATATCTTTCAAAATATTTAAGCATTTTTTCATAGTTTAAATTCAGTAGAGTAAATTTTTTAATTTTTAATTTTTCAATTCCAGATATATTTTCATTAAAAAGGGATAAAGAAAACTCTTCTTTCTCAACAAAGTCTTTGCTTTTGACAAGAGTTTTACGACACCAAGAATAATATTCAGCATACAATAGTTCAATATCTATTTCATTTTCAAATATAATATAATTTTCATATTTTTTTTTCGCATAATATTCAATAAATTTAGATATTTTACTTCTTTGACTTTGTAGAATATCAGTGGAATAATCAGTTGAAGGAATTGTTAGATTTTTAAACTTATCCATATCACCAAATAAATTCTGGTCAGTGTAATAATCATAAATAGTTCTAATAAATGATACAACATTTAGAGGTTCTAAGTCAGCGTGAAGTTTATTAAAATATTTTTGATTTTGTTTTCCGCATAATTCATTGCTACAATTAATTAATAAAAATCTTCTATTATCTTGTTTAATCTTTATTGGCATCATTTCATTAGTAGATATTAAAATACGAATATAATTTTGGTATTCCATACTATCTATACCTTTATTTGTAATAACGCATTTAACATCCGTAATTAATGCTTTTAGACTGCCCTGTAATTTTTTTGCTTGCGTAGATGATGCTTCGTTAAGATTAACAAACATTTTATCTTTTAATAAACTATTAAAATTACCAGCAACTTTTTCAAAGTCAGTAAGTTCCAAATACTTTTTCGTTCCAATAAGTTGTTCAATTACTTTAGCAAAATAACCTTTACCTGCTCCTTCTTTAGAAACCATTACAATAGCAATTGTTTTTACTGCTGGAAATTGTAACATTTGGGAAATCCATTTTTCAACATAGTCAAAAACCACTTGAGAATTACCACATAAAATATACAAATGTCTTCTAAACCTATGTAATACATCTTCGTTTGGAATATAATCTCCTTTTAAAGTTTGTGCGAAATAGGGACGCCACATATTATAACAATTAACAGGAGCAATAAGTGGAGGAGGATATAATCCTGCTCTTAAATAACATCTTATTTTATCATTACTCTTTGCCCATTGAGTAATAAAATTTACTCCACTAAACCCTTTTCTTTTACTCATCATATCTCTGTAATCAGCACAAAGTTGCGTATATGAAATTATTTCACAACTATCCTCATCTTCAACAACATAACCATTTGGTTTCCTAATTAAAGCGTGGGTCTTTTCAAACTCTAAAGCAACTTCTTCAAATGGAGGACAATTGATGACATCTCTTTTCTTGACTTTCCTATTTTTATCATAATCTTTTTGATACTCTTTTTTAGTTAGTTTGTCTCTAAACGGCATCTTTATTATTTAATTTAAATTTGATGGAGAGTTCAGGGTCTGACCTCAGACCCTACCTATCAGTCCCAAAATGGTTTTTTTTTGAGGTCTATGTACAAAATGACCATTGGGATAGGTCAGTCCCAGACCCTCAACTACAGTCACGCCACTCGCCACCCAGTCATTCACAATTAAACACAATGAACAGAATGAACAGAAGTATAATGACAATGGATGAGATGCCAAAAGAAGGAAAAATTACTTTGTTGCGTAATGAATTGGAAACATTTGTTCAAATGTTGAATACAAATCCACGAGAACTTCTTACAAAACAAGTTTTGATATTAATTAGTCCTGATATAATGGATAGTGATACTAAAAATTGGTGGAATGATAAAGGCACAAATTCAAAGTTAAAAGAATTTCTTTTTAAAAGAGAGCATAAAGTTAATGGTATGTTTAACAATTGGTCTTGTGGGTTTCTTGGTTCTCGTTGGACAGATTGCGAAATTAATAAAAGAAGTTGTCGCATTGCTTTTTATTCAAGGAAAAGTAATGCCAACAATTTTATGAACGAAAGAGTTAAAGAAAATCATCAGTTTATTTTATGTATTTGTCAAAGTAATACTATTTGTGATGTTGTTACTATTGAGAAATCAGGAAATATAGGAAAGTTGCTAATATGGATGAAGGATTTATGTTGTCCAAGTAAATACAAAATGTCTAATGAAATGGAGTTTAATGTAATAGAAGAAAAAAAGATGATAACTTTTTATGAAATATGGTTAAGTAAAAAAAGAACAGACAACCCTTATCGTATTGATTTAAATGATGAAGCAGCAAGTCTATTATATGATTTTGTGTTTCGTGATACTTTTATAACACCTGTAGATTTAACCAATTTATTTAATCTAATTTATTCCTCAAATAATCTGGATGAATTGCCTGACAACAACTTTGGAAAAAATTTAAGGAATGATTTTAAGAAAAGGGGTTTGCTAATTGAAGAAGAGGAAGAGAAAATTACTCCGGAAAAGAAAACAAGATTGTCCAACGCAGTAAAGAGTGCTGAGAAACAGGCAAAACAAGATTGGCAAGACAGAGTTGAAGAAAAAGAAAAAATTAGATACAGAAAGGAGCAAGAGGAAAAGCAAAAAGAGAAGCAGAAAAAGAAAAATGAGGAGCAGAAAAAACGCAAGTAATAAGTATTGTAATATTGAACTATAATATCAGTTCACAAATAAGATTAAGATTAAGATTAATATTAAGTTTAAGTAGCATTAAGTTAAGATAAAGATTAACCTTTAATTAATGATAATTTATGATAGCAAACGCTATATAAAAATATTTTTATATAGCGTTTCCTTTAGTATTTGAATTATTATATTAATATTAAGATTAATATATGATTAATAACTAATTTATTAATCATTTGCTTAATTTACTATTAACATTACAATCATAACAAGTCCCAACACATTCATAATAATTATAACAAACTGAACATTTATTAAAAAGATTTTGTTGTGAAAATAACTTTTCAATATTAAACATAGTAACACGCATTACATCACGCTTTTCTTCTTCTGTAATTGTATTAGGATTTTTTATAAAATGGTGTTTGTGAGTTTCCATAAAAGACACATACCTTGTTACACTATCACACATTTCCGTATTCATTAATGCTTTACTTATGAATAATACTTAACGCTTATTCTTTAAGTATTATTAAGATGTTAATTAAGTTCCAAAATTTATATTAAAATTATTTTCACTTAGACGGGTTATACCCTCATAATAGAAATCTCTTGTAAATTCCAAATTATTGTATATCATATATCTAATAATCCTATCGTGATTTAACATATAGTCTAAGCAATATTCATTAAACATAGATACATCTAAAACAAAACTTTTACAATTTTTACAATGACCCTTATGAAAGTAAAATGTAACATCTTTTTCATCGTTATACTTGATAGGTTGAAATAATTGAGTTATGCTCATACTAATGTCAAAATGCTTTAATTTGGGATATTTAAGTTTATAAAACATTACATCAATATCGCCACTATTATCAATGTCATTTTCCAACTCTTCTTTAAAGTTTAACATTAAATTAGTATTAACTTGTTATATATAAAGTAGTCGCTTTATTTCTAAATAGTTAGCATACAATATATAAAAAAAACAACTTAAAGAAAAAGCAAATGAAAATGTTTCTTAGTTAAACAACCAAATGAAATTATAAAAGTTAATTATTTTCTTGCTGTAGAACTACGAGTTCTTTTACTCGGAGTATCTTCATCAGCAGTTTCCTCCTCTTTGATGCTTGTTCTTTTAGTCTTTTTCTCTTTAAGAGATAAAGCAATTTGCTCACCAGCAACTCGTCCCAAACTTGAACCTATGGATTGAGCAATTGCTTTTTTCCCCTCCTCTCCAGCGATCATTCCGGCAATAGCAGAACCTATAGAGGCAGAAACAAGAGGCAAAGAACCAATGAACAGAGGATGCTCTGTTACCAAAGTTACATTCTCCATTGATTGCTGAAAAAGTTGTTCGGTATTTGACTTGACATTTTCATAAGATTGATTTACATTCTCCATTGATTGCTGAAAAAGTTGTTCGGTATTTGACTTGACATTTTCATAAGATTGATTTACAATATTTGATGCTGTAGTAATTGTTTCCTCCATTACTGGTAAAGCAGTTTTAAAATATTCCAAAAATCCTTGAAACATATGAGTGAAATCTTCAACAGCATCTTCGTCTGGATAAATTTCTTGCTCTTTATTTTCTTCATAACCAAAATCATCCACATTTTGAGAAACATTGAAAGCAGACATTAGTTGTTCTTGAGTTTCATTAATCTTTACACGCATTTCTATATTACCTCCACGAGGTACTAAATCACATCTTGCTCTCTTTTTTACCTTTTTAATTGTCGTAAAAATATTGGACATTCCAGCAAAAATAATATTTTTTTCTTCCTCAGTCATCCAGTTGTAATACTTTAAAGTTTTAAGAAGTTTGTATTTCTGTTCAATTTCCTTGTTCATTTTTTGCTTTGTTGGGTAATGAGTTTGTAATGTTTGCTTTTACCAACACCACCAAAAATAATTGCCTAAACTGCCCTAATCGCCTACTTTTTTCTTAATGCTCTCATTTTTTCGCCCCACGCTTTTGCTTCTGCTGAACCTTTTACTAATTTTAAACCTCCACCTATTGTCTTAGGTTTGCTATGAGGCAAGATTGTATCATAAGACAAAGGAGTTTTAAGACCTCTTAATACTATTCCATTATCAATATTTTTTGGAGTTTTGCTATATGGACTACTTCCAATTGGCATTCTCATACCAGCACCTTTTAACTCTTTTATTGTTTTTGGAATTAAATTTGCTTGATGTGCGACATCACGAATACTAAATTTTTGGTCAATTAGTTTTTTACCTCTTCCTGACATTAGACCTTTACCTCTTAATGCTCTCATTTTTTCACCCCACGCTTTTGCCTCAGCACTTCCTTTCGCAGGAAAACCATACCCTTGTGATTTAGCAACCTTATTCATTACTCTACTTGTTGCGTATGAAGCACCTACACCAGCAGGTACCCCCATTAAAGGATTTCCCATTGCCGTTGCGACCCCTAACGAAGTTAGACCCCCCACGACACTTGGAACACCTTTTCGCATTAATACTGACGCAGTTTGATGTCCTAATGTTGACGCAGTTGGAATAGCATTATCTATTTGATTAGGAATACTCGCAATATCGTGATAAGCACGACCTACACGACGACCAAATTTTGAAATAGTTCTTCCAATACCCATTCCTGCTTGAAGTGCCTCAGGAATATCTCTATGCCCAGTTCCCATCAATTGTAAGCGATGTTGATATTCCGCTTGCGGTATTTTGTAATGAAACTCTCTCATATTTATATGTTGAGAATATAAATTACCACCTTGTGAAATTACATTTCCAACTTTTCCTATATTTATTGCCGAATTTGAAATATTTAATAGTAAAGGGTCTTTCTTAAATAAAGATGTAGTATTTTGTTTTACCCATTCTTGTAGTTCAGGTGTAAGCAATTTATTTGCTTTTAATATCCCCATAATAAAATCTTGGCAATTATTTGTTGAAGGATTATAAGGTAAAAATTTTGAACCCATAAGTTTTTCAGTATTTTGTATTAATTCTAAAACACTTAAGTTAGATGGAATATTTTTAATTGGTAATAATTCTAATCCATCAGGAGTTGAGATTGTTGTTGTAGCATTAACTCTTTCTATCTTTTCTAAAACAAAACTGCCTTCTTCTGTTTTTACTAACAAAGATAAATGATATAAATTATCATATGGTAATCGTCCTAACTTTTTATTAAATGAACCTAATGACACAAAATTCATTAATTGAGTTATTACTCCTGAAACTGGATTTCTTCGTAATGTTAAAGCAGTTATTATTTCGTCCCCCCTATTTGTTTTAATATCCTTTAAATTAGGTGGATATGCTCCATCTGGATTAAATATTTTTTTACCAAACTTAACTACATTATCTACAACCTTATTAAAACTATCCATTAAACCATCACCTTCCATTAATACAATAAAATATTATATTAATTCGTCCTTATTTTTTATTTGTAATATTTGTAGTAGTTTATTTGTTAAATATAAATCTTGAAAATTAACATTTTTATGTTTTAATGAAAGATTAAGTGCTTGATATATTCCATAGTTATCATTATAGTATTTTTTATTTATTTCTTTTACATTTATCATACTTTTTTTAGTTTGTCTTTGTCTAAAACACTGGATAGTATTTTCCATATGTTCATTAATATAATTTTTATGTATTAATTTATCACAATGAGGACATTTATTATAATCCTGATTATTTAATTTTTCAGTTTCTTTAATTGGTTCTTTTGGTGGTTTCCTTTCAGTTGCCCTACGAAGATTTACATATATGATTGTTTCTTTGATTTGTTGCTTAGCAAAGCGTAATTCTTTACATAACATAGCAAATTCATTATATTCATTACTATTAATTCTGTCATCAGTTGCTAAATCATCTATTTTACTAAATAATAATTGTAAGATTGTAATAAATTCTTTTTTTTGGTTGTATTTATTTATTGCCTCACTCATAGTATATATATATAAAGCGTTTCCTTTTTAAGTTGTTTTTAAAAGTGTTTCCTTTATAACTATATAAAAACTAAACGCTTTATAATATATTATCAAATGTATAAACTTATAAAAAATATTCTAGAAAAATTTGTTATCTATTTGTATTATAATTGTGAAAACAATTCGTGCGATACAAAATACATTTCAAAGATTTTAAATAAATGTCATAACGATACTAACAATGAAAATATATCAAGACAAGAATTAATCAAAATTATAAAAAATTATAATATTGATGAAAATATTGATTTAAAAAATGACTATAAAAGATTACATTATGAATTATTTTATTTATATCGTTACGGACATTGGGAATTTACTATAGAAGAAACAGAGTATCTTGAAGATAAAGAATATCAAAATTACTTGATAGATATTATTAATGATGCTAATGTTTGGGCAGTAACAGACTATTTAGAAGAAGGTTATGGTGACTATGTTACTAACATTATACTATATTTTTATAACAAGAAAAATTATAATGAAGAAAATGAGTTAGTTCAATTTATTGAAGAAATTTTAGATAGTTTAAATTTAACTTTGAAATAAAATGTGTTTCCTTTTTAAAAAGGAATTCCTTTCTCATTAGTTGTTGAAATTGTATTTGGGTCAGCAATATATTTCAATTCTCCTTCTTTAAATGGTGTTATTGGATTTTTTTGTCTTGTTTTTTCATCGCTTGATTGAAAAAATAATTTTAAAACCCATTCATTATATTTAAAATCATTTGTTTCATTTAAATCATTAAATAAATCTGTAAAATGCTCACAATCATCATATATACTTTGGGTTCTATTTGTATATGAATTTATATAATGTAAAAACGACAAACAATACCAACCACACGCTGAATTCATCAAAGATTGTATATCTTTTGTATTGTATGGTATATGCGAGACCCCTACAAATTTTTTAACTTCTGACGGATAAATAACACCATAACTATCAAAATATATTGGTTCTACTTTTCCATTTGGATATTTATTTACTTGAAAACAAGTATAATGACTACCATCATTTCGCTCTCCATTTTTATCAAATTCATCTTCTAAATTAATTATATATGAACAATTGTATTTTAGAGGTTCTTCTTCTAATTCACTTTTAAAACAACATCGCTCTAAAGGAATATTCATTCTTTTTGCTAATTCTTCTACTTGTACATTTGTTAAAGACATATATATTTATATAGGAAGAATATTTCCATTTCCTACGAAATAAAAACACATCATATATTAACAATGAAAACAAAAATACAAGGTGGTAGAGTAAATTTAAAAGAACAAGAAACCGCTACAGAATTATACCCTAATAGTAATAATAATCCTGCTGAAACGACACCTTTTAATATACCTTTTCAACAATCAAAAAAACAAACAGAAACAGAACAAAGAACAACAATACAAACTGAAGCGAACACACCAATTCAAACACCAACATCAAATACTAATTTATTTTCTACTAAATTACGAAAATTAAATAATTATCCTGAATGGAATACAGATAAAGGAATTGATAATGTTATTCAATCTTTATTAAATATTGATACATTAACACCAACTCAAAAAAAAAAGTTCTTAGATAAATTCAAAAACTTTTATGTTATCAAAAATCAATTATTTTATGGAATAAAAGCAAATGGTAATAATGAAAATTATAACATTATTTTACAAGTTATTCGCCCTGATGAAAAGGATAAAATTATGACTAATATATATAAAGATGATACATTAGGATTAGGTCTTGGTATTACACAATTTTATTATCAAATATGTCGTAGATATTTAAATATTACTCGTAAAGATGCTACTGAATTCTTAAAAAAACAAGGTGATTATCAAATTGCTTTAATCAAAAATCAAAAAATTAATTCACCAATTACAGCAAAAACCAGTAATGAAAGATGGGGAGTTGATAATGTTGATATGACACGATATAGAGAAAGTGTTAATAATTCTCGTTATATTGCTTTTTTAACTATTGTAGATTTTTTTAGCAAAAAAGTTTGGGCAATTCCTAATAAAGATTTGGAAGCAAAAAGTAATTTTGAAGCATTTATGTCTGTTTGCCGAAAAGAAAATACTTATCCACAAATTATTCAAGTTGATAATGGTTCTTCGTTTTACGGAGATTTTAAAGATTTAATGAATAAACATAACGAAGAAAATCCTAATAATAAAGTGAAAATTATTTATACGACCCCCCATACTCCAACCGCTAACGGATTAGTGGAGCGTATGAATAGAGAACTTAGAAAAAAAATTAGAGCAGGATTTATAAGGTACGACAATTTAAAATGGGTTAAGCATTTAGATGAATATTGCGAAAATATTAATAATCAAAGAAGTTCTAATACTAAATATACACCTAATCAAATATGGACTGCTGGATTTAATAAAACTACTCAAAATGAAATACCATTAGAACCTATTACTGATGAAACTAATCTTGATGAACGAAGGAAACACTTAAAAAACCAATTGGTTGAAAATTCTTTTAAACAATTCAAAAATCAACAAAAAGATAAAAAATTAAAAGTTGGCAATGAAGTTCGCATTAAACTCTCTGCTTATCCTACCGATAGAACTTTATATAGTCAAGTTAGAACTCGTGAAAAAAATAAAGACGATAAAAAGTATAATATTGTTAATTTTACAACATCTATTTTTCGTATTAAAAAAGTTTATCCAAGTAAGATAAACACTCAACAAGAACTTAAACCATTACAAAATCATTTATCTAAAACAGAAATATTTTTTAGATTACAAGAACAATATTCATTAGAAGAACAATATGCCGGAGGCACTAACGAGGAAAAAGGTAAATGGATTACTTATCGTGTTCAAGTTCAAAAGAAAAAAATAAAAGATAAAGATAAAGAAGAACCAACTTACTACACCCCCAAATTTTATGCTAATGAATTAGTTTTAGTTCCTGAGGGTTCAACAGACATTACTATTAAACCTGATTTAAATAATATATCACGACTTAATACTTTTGATTTTAAAAGAGATGATATTGTTGTTCGTGAAAATGAAAAAGCAGGTTTAGAACCAATTGCCGAAAGATTAAGACCACGAATTAGAAAAGAACCTGTTCCTAATACAAGAGTTACTAGGTCTCAGAAAAAAGCAAGTCCTTCTGAAGAACCAACTCCTCCTGTTGAAGAACCAACTCCTCCTGTTGAAGAACCAACTCCTCCTGTTGAAGAACCACCACTTAGAAGAGTTACAAGGTCACAAACTAAATTAAGAGGTACTGGTATTTGTCCCCCCTATTTTAGAACCAATCGTAATTTTTTTCCTATCAGTAGATTTGCTGGTGGGGGTATAATGTGTTATTATAAATAAATAAACAATTTTGTTAGTTTAAATTAGAAACAGAAAACATTTTTATTTATTTAATTTTAATTTGTTAGTTAGAAAAATATTTTAGAAAATGTTTGAGTAAAAACCACTTTCTGACATTTTAAAATGTCAGAAAGTGAAAAACCAAATTTACTTTTAGAAAAAAAATGAAAAAGTTGATTGACCTACATCTCTGTAAGTAGATAAAATTCTAAACCTATAACCTACATAATGTAGGTGAGCAAAAAAAAGACGAAAATGGTGGCGAATGTGAATGATTGTTAATATTAATATTAATTGACAACAACATTCATATTAATTAATATAACATTCGCATTAATACGAATAAGCGTAAATAGATAAATGTTTGTTTTTTAGAAAATCAGGGTTAGTTGAAATTAAAGCAGGATGTAATTCGCCATTTCGTGAAAGTAATGAACCACCACCAAAAAGACCTTCACCATATGAACCATCACGATGAGCATATAAACCTCTACCACTTTCCGCATATAAACCATAACCATATTGACTTGGAACAGATTTCATTGGTGATTGATAAACATAATTTGGAGGAATAGGTGGTTGAGTTGTATATGGTTGTTCATATGAAAATTGATTTGATATTTGATTTTTTACATATTCATTTCTTTTCTTTTTACCAAAAATTAAACTTGGATCATCTACCACTTCACCAGCAAATGCTGATAAACCGATTGTTGCTGGAACTATAAATGGTGCTAATTCAGGTTGTGCTAAACTGGCGGCGGCACCTAAACCAGCAACTCCTGCTTGTGCCGTTTCTTTTAGATAGGGTTTCCAAGAATTATATAATGCTCTTGTAATTGGTTTATATTTTCTTCCAATTTTTTTTAAATTTCCTCCCTGTTGTTGTGATTTTTTTCTCGGCATATACATTATGTTTTTATAAAAATAATTTATATGTTTGTTTATATAATTTCTTTCCACGCAAAAGTTCCTGTTGTTGTAGTTTCTATAGTCATAAAAAGTTTATTTGTTGCTGTACTCACCATAGTTGTATAAGGACTAACATTTGAAATAGAATTTGATGGAAATATTACATTTGTTCCTCCTGCTACAAATTGAACTGAGTTTGTGGTAGAACCTGTTTTTGTAAATTTAAAAGTAAATCCAATATTTGAACTTGTTATTGTTGGTAAAGTAATAACTACAAGAGTTACTCCTGTGCTTGATAATACACAAATTTCTTCTAACGGAAATGTTAATGTCGCAGATGTTCCTGATATGGTTTTAACTTGACTTAGATATTGAGTGGAACGGATTGCTAATCTATTATATATATTAGTTGTTGATGTTAAATTAGTATTTCCAATATTAACGCTTCCTATTGTCAAAAATCCACCAACTTGGACTATACCTGTTGTTGTAGCAGAACATATACTAGTTGTACTTGTTGAGTTTGAGGTATTATAATTTGCCGATAATATTGTAGTAGCATTTACATTCTGATTAAATGTAGTTACGCCATTAATTTGGTTTGTTGATAAAGCGTTTCCTATTGACAAAACTCCACCAGTAGTCATATTATCAAATATTTGATGAGAATTTGATGCTGGGGTTGTGCTTTTTATTTGTCTAGTATTAAATAATTGCCCATCAAAAATTGTTGCTCCTAAATTAAACTGATTTGTATTTGTAAATGTGTTTGGTGATGCTAATTTTGGAAGTAAATCTCTATCAAATGTGCTATAATTACTAACTTCCAAGTAAAAATAACTAGTTCCAAAATAAGCAATCACTAAGGATGTCATCTGTTTATCTACTGCTAGTAAAGATGTATTTGTTAGTCCTCCTAAAGTAGAAATCTCGTTTAATGGAATTATATTAAATGCTCCACATATAAGAGTAACTGCTAAATTATTTGTTCCTTTGAATTTTACAAAATTAATAATCCTTCCTACATCATTACCATCTATTGCTGGTAGGGTGATGGTAATTGATGTGGTTGGGACACTTAATGTTCTAATAAAGTAAGTTTGCGATAAAGGAACAGATAATATGTGTGTAGTATCTGTATCAATATTTGAGTAGTCAAATATCTTATAACGATTTCTTAATGATACACTTGAACCAAAATTTGCCGACCCTCCTACACTAATTTGATTATTAAATGTGGTTGTTGAAGCAGTTGATGTATCATTCTTAGTTTTGCTTAAATATAGTTTGTCTGCCTCTGCCTGTGATAAAGTTTCTTCTGCCTGATTAAATAAAGTAGAATTAAATGTTGGTAGATTTTCTGTTGGAGGATTATATGATGCCATTATATATATTTAAGGGATTTTATTTATATTGTCTAAACACGAACACCCAAAAGAATATTAATATCAATAGAACAATTGTATTCACAAAAAACATATAAATCAATTTGTTTAGCACTTGTATTAAGACCAATAATATTCACAGATTTACTAACACCTTTTTCAATCGGCAAACATCTTTCTACATTTACATAATAATAATTATAACACATTTCAAAATCTAATTGATTAATTAAACCTGAATTAATACCAGAAATTTGATTTCCATTTAAACTATTTTGTCCGTATAATTGATTAATAAATTGTTCAAATGTATAACGCTCAGAATTGTAAATCGCATTCTGTCCAGAAATTACTACATTAAAATTATTCAAAAAACACATAGGACTTGTAGGACCTCCCCCAGCAGGGTCAAAAGGGGATAGTAGTGGAGATATACCAGCATTTCCAGTTGAACTATAATAGGGCAGGACTAGCACGGATTTTAATCCACAAATGCCATTAGTTATAAGGGCATTAAATGTTGTGTTAGAATTAGTACCTAAAACCTGATACTGATATATGTCTGAATATTCAATACGACGAACAGCATTACTAACATAAGCACTTTCAAAAACTGGATTAAAAGTATATGCTGGGCAATTCAAGGTAATATTTCTATTTGGTCCTGCTTGAGGGTTAAAAGCAGTTCCTTTTAAAGTAGTATCAAGACAATCTGCCCCAACAGAAACATTTGCTATATATGCTAATGATGCTATTACTCCTCCTGCTGAACCATTATTAGCAAGAGTGGGTGTAATCATAATAGGATTAACACCTCCTAAAGGTGAAATAGTAGTTGGAAGATTTAATATTTGTGATGCCCCAGTTGAAAAATTAGTTGTTGTATTGTTTAACATCAATGTTAATTTCATAAATATTCCTTTACATAATGGTATTTTATCAAAAAATGAATGTAAATGCTTTAGAAAAATTGTGCTTTGAATTTGACACTGCCAAAACCCATTTACGTTCGCACCATCACCATTTTGCTTTTTAATTACACACGACCTATATTGTTGTGTTAAATTTGATTGCGTAATTAATGATGTATAAGCAACACCACCAACTCCTGCTAAAGCGTCACTATCAAAATTCCATTTCCTTTGTCTTTCATATACGCCTCTGTTAAAAGTTTCAGCAGAAGTATGTGCTCCACTTACAACTGAAAATGCCCCTAAATTACTACTATTACAAGTGCCTATTCCATTGGTATTCGCTGCGGAATAAAATTTTACTGATGATGAATTATCAGGATAAAATCCAATAGTTGGACCAAATGTTAAAACATCTTGAAATGATAATGTTGTCATTAGTTTAAAAGTATTCCATAATGATTGAAATGGAGTTTGTTGAATTACTGTAGATCCATTTATATCAAGAGAAATTGAATGAATAATTGAACCATACCAGTTTTTTAATGACAATGCGTAGTCTAATGAGGTCGCTGCCGTCGCTGGTAATACTGAATTTGCGGAAGTAGTACATCCTAATGAAAGAATTAGCGGAACGAGAAGGTATGCTTCCCTATAATTTAAAAACTTATTTGAATTACTTAATTGTGAAGTATCAATAACACACATATTTCCCTGATAGACCCCATTTTGATTATCTAAAATACTTATCCAATCTTTTTTAATAAAAATATTTGGGTTACTCTCGCTTTGTAAAGACATATCATAAACACTTTCATCCATTATAATATATCCTTAGAGAAAAAAAACATTTTTTAAAAAATAAATAAAAAATATTTCATCATATACCTAAAATCTTATATTTTTAGGTTTTTTTCCTACGCTTGGTAATTCTTGAATGATTGTTTTAGCGTGAATAGCAGGAGCATTATGTCCGTATCCAGTCATTGTTAGTCCCTTTCCCCTAATATTACTTTTTCCTCGTGGAGTATGAAAATATTTTACAGGCATTATACATTATTGTAATATTTTCTTTATTTTTTTGAAGAAAAATATAGATTTTTATATTTCATTAATTCCCTAAGTAAATTTTGTAAGACTTGTATTTTCTTTTGGTTTTCTTTTAAAATAGATACATCATCCTGAGATTTTTGCTCATTTAGTAATCTTAACAATTCTCTACTTAAACTATCATAAAAAAAGGGAAAACTTTGGTCTGTCATTTCATACATATCTATACTATATATTAGATTTGTTTTTTTGCTTTTCTAACTAATAACATAATTGACATATTTGGGTCTAAAATATTTACATTTGAAAGTGTATTACTTACAAAGCGTAATGTTAAAGAATTTTGTGTTCCCTTAAGTAATGATGACCAAACATATTGATTTGCCTTACTTTGGATTAATTCTCCAAATCCTACATCAGGAACAACACTATACACTATATTTGATGGATTAGAATATTCATTTGATATATTTGTCATTGTTAATAGTAAAGATGGAATTGTTGATACTTGCGGAGAAACTGAACTAGAATAAGTTAATGTTGTTACATTACCTGTATTTAAAGCAGTTTGAAAACCACTTGAATATCCTAAAACAAGATTAAAAGCAGATGGTATTGTTATTTGAGGATTAAATGTGCTTGTTGGAAACCCTCCCCAAGCAATAGCACCTGTTGCTAAATTTGCTGTTGGTATGCTCCATCCTGTTGGTAAAGTAGTAGGAACAGAATAAGTGATTATATTTATAGAATATCTATTCGCATCTACTAAAAACTCGGCATAATAAACATTTTGACCTAAAGAATTAATTAAATAATCGCCGTTTTGTATAAATTGAAATTGTAAAAAACTATTGACGTCGCTAATTTCCCATAACCCGTCTGGAATAGTTATGTTAATAGTAGATGGAATTGCTCCATTATACCATACATAACTAAATTTATTATTACCTAATGCTGATGATATATTACACCAAGAATAATACATATTAATTGAATGAACAGCGATTTCGTGATTATCAAATGTGACTGAATTTGGAAAGTTATATATTAATGTTGAATTATTTGTTCCTGCTACTACATTGTTAGAATTTAATATTATTGTATTCATTATACTATTCTATTATTATTTTATTTTTTTTATTTAACTAAATTGATAAAAATTTAAATTTTCAAAAAAGGTTTGAGTAAAAACCACTTTCTGACATTTTAAAATGTCAGAAAGTGAAAAACCAAATTTACTTTTAGGAAAAAAATGAAAAAGTTGATAGACCTACATCTCTGTAAGAAGAGAAAATTCTAAACCCAT
>Ga0181357_1000328_pt1 | contig 17345 bp, 16 predicted proteins | sample Fa13VDMM110DN_FD_130094 | JGI IMG/M metagenome (GOLD analysis project Ga0181357, IMG submission 130094) | Freshwater viral communities from Lake Michigan, USA - Fa13.VD.MM110.D.N | ecosystem: Environmental > Aquatic > Freshwater > Lake | place: USA: Michigan | collected 2013-09-24 | reverse complement strand
TGCTGACGGGTGAGCCTGAAAAAGTAAGTTTTGATAAATTAGGCTTTGGTATGAACTCCGAAGGTGTAACCTACACCGGAGAAGAAGACCAGCCCCAGCAGGAAGCCCCGCCAGAAATAACTCCCCGGCGAGTCCCCCGTCAAGACTTGCTTGGCGGCAACAAGTCGCTTGAACAAGAAGCGCCAACTTACGAAGACTTGTCTGCCCGCCTTGCGCGGCAATTGCAGCGTGATGATCTGTCGGACGATGCTCGGGCATTCCTGACCCGCGCTGAGAAAGTCCTGCCGCAAAGCGACACCAGCCTTTTGGAAGAAACCAAAGGGTACAACAACCTTACCGCTACGGACGTTGCTCGTTCGGACAGCTATCACCGACTGTTGGATGAACAGCTTAAGCGCATTGAGCGCGGCGAAGAAGGCATCGACCCTGAAACGCTGGCACAGCGCCCGTTGTTTGAACAGCAGCGGTTACTTAAGTCTTCGTTTATTGGTGATACACGGGTTCAACAACGCATTACGGACGCGGCTTCCGACGAAACAATCCGTGGTCCCAAAAGCCTTGAAGAAGCGTACAACAAAGTTTCTCAAGCTCGCGCTACGCCACTGTCGTTGCAGGATGCGCTGGAGCCGTTAGTACGCAGCCAAGAGCGGATCAAAGATGAGGGCACGGGGCAGATGGAGTTGCCCCTGACCCGTGAAGACCAGCCAGTTGGAATTAAGGGCAAGCAAGTATCCATTGCGCAAGAACTTGGCGCTATAAAGCCTGACGCCGCTTCGTTCACGCGGTTTATGAACAGCCCGCATGTTCGCACTTTGCAGAAAGCATTGACGGCTGAGACACGGGCGTTAGAAGATTACGCGGCAAAATCGCCCGCGCTTAAAGAACAGATTTCAACATTGGTTGCTCGGTTGGATCAAATGGACGCCGCACAAGAAGGGCTGCGTACTGCTAAAGATGTTCTTAAAGCAAACCAAGACCTTGTAGGCGTTAAGCGAGATGTGCAAAGTTTGCGCACAGCTATGACGCAAATGGTGTTGGAGCGCATGCACGTTGCAGGACGTATTGATGGTTTGTTGCAGCAACGCGCTGCACGACAGACCGCAGTTGATCAAATGCCAATTAGCGAAGCGGACAAAACCGCATTGCTCAAGCAAGTGGATGGGGTGCATACTGCCCTGCAAACAGCGCAGATAGAACTAAATGCTGTAGATAATGCGCTAAAGTATCTTGACGCACACATCCGGGTAACCACTGCGCAAAACAATATGGCTGCGTTGGTAGCCGCGCAACCCGTAGCGTACCGAAATGCCACAGTTGGCCCCGCGCCAAACACAACTACCAAAATGGGGGCTGTGCGGGAAGAATTATTGGCTGCAAAAGCTGCACTATCCAAACTGCAAAAACCTGTTCTGGCAAAGCAACGTGCGGAAAGAGCCGCAGCCGCCACCGCCACTGCTGCGGAAAAAGAAACGCAACGTAAGCAAGCAGCTATTACGGCGGGTGAGCTTGAGAAACAACGCACAAACTACTACGAAGAACACCAACGTCGGTTGGAAGCGGCGCATGGGCAAAAATTTGCTGGCGCTAAGTATGAAGCCATTTCAGAAGCCCAGCGCATTGCGCGGGAGATGCAAGAAAAAGGCGAGTCCAAAATAACTGTTGATGATAATGAACAGATTAAGGGTGACCCGACAAAAGTATTAAACGGGTATCAAAGCACCATAACTGGGTTAGAAAAATCAATTGCCAAAAAGCAAGACAGGTCGCGTGATTTTCTTATTAAGGGGCTGGAGCCTTTATTAAAAACGTACCAAGGACTACAGGCGCAGTATGAAAAACTTGAAAGTTCGGCGCAAAGAAAAGTTATTGGTGAAAAGTTAGATGTTGCCCGAGAAGCATATGAAACAGCCGCTAACAAACTAATAGATACCAAGCTTGTTTGGAAAGGTTATGCCAAAGATGTGGCAGACCTTGCTACGGCTTACCGTAAATACCAGCAGTTAGAAGGTATGATTAGTTCCCGCCAAGTTGCGTTAAAACCAACAGCGGAAACTGCCGAACATCTTGCTCGGCAAGAACGCGAACGCAAAACAGTTTTGCAAAGCAAAGAAGAAAAAGCCGCAGCCGCAGTTGAGGCAAACAAAGCCGCAGCCGAAGAAGCAAAGACACGCGCTGGTGCGCCGGAAACATCCGGCGAACCCTTGGAAAGAACGCAAGAACGCAAAGCAAAAGCCACGCAAAAAACATTGGTTTCTGGCAAAGGCGTTGGGCAAGACACGACCAACCCCAACGCGGCAACACCAAAAGAAAAGCTTGGTCCCGTTAAACTGTCCGAAGCGCAAGTTACAGCCGTCGAGGGTAACAAGCTAGTCGATGCGCTTATGAGCGTAGCCGCCGACACAACCAACACCTCGCCAATAAACCGTGTTATTGCAGAACATCTTGCCAAGTTAGTACAGGGTGTCAAGGTTTCAGTTGAAGACAATATCACGGACTCAGCAGGTAACAAGGCGTTTGGGTCAGCCACAATAAGCAACGTTAAGCTTAGTCGGGATGGCGGGTTGACGCAGGAAATCTTGCTGCACGAAACCACTCACGCAGCGGCAGAACATGTGCTGAATCTGCCGGAGAACGAACTTACCAAGCTGCAACTCACAGCCAAGCGTGAACTGCAAGCGTTGTTTGCTTCCGTTAAGAAAGACCCAAGCATCACCAGCAAGAACGCTAAGACTGATCTGTTTGAGTTTGTGGCAGAAGTCATGTCGAACAGCGAACTGCAAGCGCAGTTGCGCGGCAAGAAGTGGGTGATGTCCGACGCTTGGACGCGCTTCAAGAGCGCGATCCTTAAACTTCTTGGCATTAAGAACGACAACATGCTGGGCGCTTCGTTGCAGTCCGTGGATGCGTTGTTGGCCGCGCCATTACCTAGAGCAGCAAAAGCCAAGGTAGCCCCAAGGGCACCCGCCGCACCAGAAGAACAGACAGTTCGTTACGCCAGAGCGGGGGTTGCTGCCGCAGGTATTGACCCGATGGGCGGTTTGCTTTTCCGTAGCAACCGCATCACCAACGCTACGCTTTCTAATCTGGTTGCTGAACAAAAGCCTTGGTACGAGAAGCTTCGTGCTAACTTCTTTGGGCTTGGTGGGCGGCAAAACATAGTGGACATGTACGCTTCGCTTGACGAAGCGCTGATTCGGGGCATGAACGCCAACCAGATCAGCAGCTTGGAAGCTACTCAGGCGCAGTATTACTTGCGCTACGGCGAGCAGCGCAGCCAGTATGTCGGGCAGTTCGTAGTCAATGGCCCCGTGTCGCTGAAGGCAAAAAAGACCGCTCAAGGAACTGAGTACACATTCCAAAGCACCCCCGGAGCCACCTTGCACAAGGTAGCCGAACTAGCTGGGCAAGCCAATCTTGGCAATGACGCTACTACTGAGGCGTACTTCACTGCGTACATTGCTGGTAAACGGGCGCTGTCCCCTGGCATTGGTTGGGACAAGCTGAACACGAACCCCACGGTAGCAAGGGAAGCCTACGCAGAAGTCATGCAGAAGCTTGACGCTGACCCTGCAGCCAAGACTGCGTTTGAAGCAGCCGAGAAGGAATACAAGGAGTACAACAACGGGCTTATCGACTTCAACGTTCAGACTGGCGCTTTGTCCAAGGCCAAAGGCGACCAGCTTAAGTCCATGACGTACATCCCGTACTACCGGGTGGTGAACGACAACGTTGAGTTGTACATCGACAGTGAAAATATCATCAAGATTGGCAACATCAAGAACCAGCCGCAGCTAAAAGAACTTGTTGGTGGCAACCAGAAGATACTGCCTATCTTCACCAGCGCCATGCAGAACACCGCAATGCTGACTGATATGGCAATGCGCAACATCCGCACCAAGAACACAGCTTATGCACTGCTTAAGCTTGGTGCTGTTAGTCGCATCTCGGATGGGGATGGGCCAGCCGGTAGCAACATTGTCCGGTTCCGCGAAGATGGTAAGAAGAAGTACGCGGTTGTGGACACAGACACCTTTGGCATTCCTGCTGAGTTGTTTGTGAAGAGCATGGAAGGTATTGCCACCTCCATCCCGGCAGTGTTCAGGATCATGGGCATCCCCGCCGACTTCTTGCGCAAAGTTATTACTCGTTCACCGACGTATGCTTTCCGGCAAGTTATGCGCGATCCAATGACCGCATGGATGACCACCGGCACTAGCGGAATTCCAATCCTGGGCACTTTCCGCGAACTCTCCAAGATGATAGCTGGCCGCAGTGAGACGGAGGGTAAGCTCATGGCGGCTGGGGCTATTTCCAGCAACGTCTTTACCGGCGATGTGCGGGACATGGACAAGCTTTTGCGCGAGCTTCGCAGCGGGCGTTCAGGTTGGGAAAAGCTTTTGTCGAAGGCAGACGCGCTTGCGATACAAGCTGACTCAGCCACCCGTGCCGTCATCTATAACGACTCCTTGAACAAGGGCATGACGGAGATGGAAGCGCTGATGCGCACACTGGAGTCGATGAACTTCGGTAGGCGGGGGCTTTCCCCCAGCATGCAAGTGCTGTCGATGATCATCCCGTTCTTCAACTCGCAGGTTCAGGGCTTGGATGTGGTGTACCGCACAGCCCGTGGCAAGATGGTCTTCAATGATCGCTTGGACTTGCAGTCGAAGTTATTCAGCCGGGGTATGTTGCTTGCCGCCACGGCAGTGATGTACGCAGCTTATATGCAGGATGATGAAGCGTATAAGAAAGCCACACCGGAAGAGCGCTACGGTAACTTCTTTGTGCGTATCCCCGGCGTTGATGAACCGATTCGCATACCTATCGCGTTTGAGCTTGGCTTTATCTTCAAAGCAATTCCAGAAGCTATCTACAACGTGGCTTTCGGCGATGCAAAAATAAAGCCTACGCTCAAAGGACTTGGCAAACTGTTGCTGCAATCCAATCCGTTCGGGTTGCCGCAAGCCATTAAGCCAGCCGTTGAAGTTAAGCTGGGCAGTTCGTTCTATGGCCCAGACATTGAGTCCCAGCGCGAGAAGAAAGAACTGGCTACTGAGCGTTTCCGTGAGAACACATCTGAAGCAGCCAAGGCTATCGGCAGCGTCACCGGCAACATCAACCTTAGCCCCATCGAGGTCGAGTACCTTATCCGTGGCTACACCGGCAACCTTGGTGTGGCAATGCTGCAAGTTCTCAACCCATTGCTTCGTGCCCCCGGTGCAGAAGTTGACAAGCCGTCGCGACCGTTGAGCAAGAGCCCGATCATTGGTACTTTGTTCCAGCCAAACGAAGGGCGCGACCTAGTTAACCAAGCGTATGAAGTTATGCTGAAAACGCAGCAAACTCAAGGCACCTTTGAGAAGCTCAAGCTTGGGGGCGACAAAGAGAAGGTTGAGCAGTTCGTTCGCGAGCATGAGACGGAGATTGGCATAAACGCGATCTCGGGCAGGATACACCAGCAGTTGGGTGACTTGGCTAAGAAGATCAGGATCGTCACCGCCAGTCCTAATCTCACAACTGCTCAGAAAGACGTTCTCATCAAGCAACTCAAGGATGCGGAGAACAAGATATCGGGGGCTTTTTTGGCGGCTTCTGAACAGGCCAGTAGAACCATACGCCCAGAAGCCCGTCCTTGATTCCCGGCGTGGCTTTGACCCGGAAGCGGTGAACAGCAGCAGAGCGCAAGCCATGCTCTTTCACCGCCCCCGTGTCTAGCCCCGGCACAAAGAAGCCTTCACCCCGCTTCAACGATGCCCAAGGGTAGTTGATCTTCAGTGATTTCATCTGCTTTGCGGCTTATGTGCATGACGTTGACGCGCAGTGCGGGGCCATTGGTGTCGGCCAGCATGTTCTTCTTTACATACGTTATGCGGTATAGCTTCTCTAACTGCCCCTTGAAGTCGGCGTAACTGAAGCTCATCGCTACGCAGTGCTGCTTGAGAATCTGCTCCTCCAAGTAGTACTCGACATACCCCTTGCTGGCTATGCCATGCTCCACCCGTCCAAGTACCTTCGACCGGGTTGTGGACTTGTCCACCGTTTCGCCGTTCCCCCATGAGGACAGTATGCGGCCATCTGATTTTTTGATGATGACAAAGCTGCCATAGTTATCTCGGGTGTATGCGTTGAGGACATCATCAGCCGTGCGTATATTGCTGTTGATGGCGACCCGTGCTTTCTCCACAAGTACCATGAGCGCGTCGATGGTGGCTTTCACAGGGATGTTGATAATCCCGGAGTACTTGCCGCCAAGTAATATCGCGGCGGCTACAGTTGTGGTGCAGCCTGCATGCCAGTAACGCTCTTGGTCAGTGAATTGCATCATGTTTAGCAAATGCAAGTGCGTACTCTGAACTACAGCCGCCACTGTTTCTTGGTTCGTGGCTATCCACCGCACCCATGCTTCGCCCGCCACACCGTAGTTCTTTTTCAAACCTTTCAGAATTTCACGTTCTTCTGTTGTCCAAGTAAGCTCAACGTCTGGAGTCCACTCCAACATCCGCATCAATTCCCCGTTGGAACTGAACTGTCGCGCACCGGACATGTAGTCGGTCAGGTGGATGTTGGAAGTCATGGTGCAGGTAAGCGCCCATGTACTGTTGTTGATCCGCTCCTTGTTGGAGCCAGACTCCATGCGCTCCTTGCCTTGCCCCTCGGTCACATCGAAGATAAACCCCGGTGCCCACTCCATGTCGTTGCGCCCCTTGCTGGTGATCTCGTCAATCAGCAGCGGCATGTTCCCTAACAACCCAGCGCGTTGTTGCATGGCTACCGGCGATGTTCCCTTGCTTGTGCGGTAGCGCAGCGGGTGCCCCCATACGCCTGCTTTGGCGCTGAGTGCAAGTGACTTGCCGGTGCCTGACTGACGCGAACCTATGTGCCAGACAAACCCCTCGTAGTCGGTGAACGGCATCAAGGCGCAGCCAAAAGTATCCACGCACATTGCCACCAAGGTATGCATCTTCTTCTGGATGAACACGTTCCAAACCTTGCGCCACTCGTCCAACGACCCCTTGCTGTTGGTGCTGCGGTTGATGTTCTCCAGCCCTGGCATGGGTATGGTTGTTTCACGCCCATCCTTAGAGAACACCCGGTTGTTGTAGACGAATGACTTGTCTTCCTGCCACCCGCATCGCAACGGAACCACAATAGCCCGCTTGGACAGCGAAGCTTCTTCAACGCAAGCTAGCACATAATCGTACAGGTTCTTGTGGTTTCCCTTGCCAAAGGATGCAATGATGTTCTGCGCAGCCAACCACTTAAGCGTCTCGTCTTGGCTGACGATAGCTCGCTGGGGAAAGTTTAGCGTTGTCACACCCTCAAGGCGGCTTGTCGCCATATGCACCAAGTGATCATTCTCCTGCTTGAGGATATCAATGACAAACAAGTCATAGGCAAGTACTTGCACTTGCTTCTTTATCTCGCGCCCTTCACCGTCCTTGTCTTTCTTCTCACAGTACACGCCCCCATTGGCTCCGTAACTAAACCCCCGTGGCGGCGGCGGGCGGGTAACTACTGCAACGTTTACATGCTCGCCTTCAGTTGACCCATCGTCCTCCTCGTCTTCTTCCAGCGCGGCTACTACTGGGATTTGTTTTGCAGTGTTGTCAGCTTTCAACTTGCGCCCGAATGCCAGCGGGTTGGTGATCTTGCCCCAGTGTGAGCAACCAGTACACAGCCCAGGATTCTCGCTATCCATCTTCACGCACGGATACGGACCCTTGATGTCATTCATCTTCTGTCGCATACGCGACTCGTCGTAGGGGTGCAGGCTACTCAGCCAAGTCGCATAGTCTTCCCCGTCGTCGCACACCTTGGCCCAGGACAACAGCCCACGCCAGATAGGTTCAATGCCGTCTTCCGTAGCGTTGGCTATGTAGTTTGTCAACTGAGCGCATCCCGTACCCGCCTCGGTGCGATCCAGTATTTCCGCAAAGCTTGTCGTGCTGTTCTCAAACAACTTTAAAGATGTTGCATTGAGTGAGCGCTTGGGGCGACTGCCGGGGATGACCTCGGCTACAACGGGCGGGACGTATGCCGTCTTAAGCTGACCGCTGATAGCTGTCGCCATGTCAGCAAACTCAAACACGTTACCTTCTGTGAGCAACGTAACGGCTCGGGGCTTGTCGTACTTCTTCTTGAAGTTCGTTGTACCCGGTATGCGCAACACCCGCGCTGCGTCAGCGGTGACCGTCATATCAATTGACAGCCCTTCCTGCTTGCACAAGCGCTTAAAGCTTTCAGCAACAGGTTTCCATGTGGCTATGTCCACGCTGTCATTGAACGGCCAGTAGCAATGTATGCCACCGCCAGACCCGACAAGCCAAGGATCACCCAGCGAGTCCAGCCCTGTCTTCTGAAGGAACCCGCCAAGAGCTAGCGCAGCGGCTTTCTTGGAAACATAGCCATCCATGTCGATGAACAAGGACTTGATAAAGCTAGCGTTCGTTGCTTCCCTGCTATCTTTCTTGGTGAACGTAGCCAGCGCAAAATAGACATCACAGTTGGTGGTGTGCCACGCTGTCGTCGTACCTTCCGTATCTCCAATGTTTTCAACATAAACATGTTCTTTCTTTTTGGTAGTGAGTTCTGCCGTGCAGTAGTATCCGTGACCCGGAGACGGTAGAACCACCGCTAGAAAATCAAGCGGAGCCATTACGATCCTTGCGTTGTACTACTGCTCGTTTAAATTAAAAAGCTTGACTGATCTTATCCAAACTTCTTCTGCATTACCGGAGGTTTGCATGACCTGAATCAGCGCCGACACGATTGGTCGATAAGCCACAAATACTTCACCCCCTTTAAACCAGTTGTAGACCGACTGTCGCGTAGCCCCAGTAACCAGCGCTATGCGTATGACGGGAAAATCAAGATGAACAGCCCAACGTCCTAAACTAGTACCAAGTGTCTTGGGCGCTTTGCCAATATCAGCAATAAGCTTTGTAGAGTAAGTCATAGTATTAAGGGGGCCGAAGCCCCCCGTTTAATCCCTTATGGTTACTCGTCGTCCCAATCATCAACCATTGCTGCCAGACTAGCCTTCTTGGCTGGGACTGCGGAAGCCTTCTTCTCTTCCTTGCGGACCACCGGCTCCTCCGGCTCTTCAACTGCGGCTGGCTTTGCCGCTGCCTTAGCCTTTGGCGGCGGAGCGGGTGCCTCTTCTTCCTCCTCAACTTCCACAGGCTTAGGACGGGCAGGACGCTTGCCTTCCAGCGGAGCTATGGCAGTGACGTTATCCATCTTAGCCACCGTCATGGTGATAGCCTTGATAGCGTCAGCGCTTTGGCCTTGCCGTTCAGCAATCTCAAACTCGTCATCAGTTAACCAGCGCATCGTCTTGAAATGCAGCTTGGGTGACTCAGACTTAGTATCAAACTTCAAGCGAGTAACAACCTCGGGCGGGTCGATGTTCTGCGCGTCGAGCCAGCGAGCATACGCTTGCAGTGGGCGCTTGTCACCTTCTTCTTTGCCAAAGATACTAGTCGCTGGCAGAGTCAGTTGCAGCACACCACCTTCCAGATCGTTTGCCAACACAACAGCAAGACGTTGCTGATAACGGCAAGCGCGGCTATTACCCTGACCAGAACCGGCAATGTTCTTCTGGCAGGAGTTGCAGTCTTCTGACTGCTTGTTACCAGAATCCTCATTGGGAGTCACACCGTCCGCGCTCCAGCAGTCAGGCGCAGCAGCCACTTCGCTGTCGTATGCCGCCGCGTAAAAAATGCGGTTGACCTTAGCGGCAGCGTTGACCATCACCACATCCAGATGGCGGTCCTCAATATTGGCAATCTCCTTGCCAGCGGACATCAGACGGAACACACCGCCCTTGATGGAGATGCGCTTACCGCCGCTCTCAGCGCCGCCCGTCAGGGCTTTAGCCATTGCCGACTTACCACTGCGCCGCTTGGCGAATGCAGGGAGTTGGGCGGGGTCAAACGTAACAATGCTTGCCATTGCTTTTCCTTAAGTAGGTTTACGAACAGAGATGGCGTACTCCGAATGGGAGTTCAGCCCAGGGGGAACAAGACCGGGATTCTCTTCAAGGAACGTAGCCATGTTTCCTTGAGCAATACGTTTCTCAAGCAAGTCAACAGCTTCATGGGCCAAGATGAACTGCTTGAAAGAATCCCAGTCACTCGTGTTGAACCGCGTCTTGGTGGACAAGACCACAGTTCCTTGGTCAGTGCGGACTGAGCTAACACCCAGCGCCAACATTTGATCCTTCAATGCTAACTTCACGGCTTCTTGCTGCCGCTTGATTTCTTCTACTTGCGTCTCGTACTCAGTGGTCAACTTCTGTATCGCCGCTGCCATCTTGCGGTACACCTTCGCCAGCTTGTCGATTGGCATGATGGGCGCTTCGTTGTCTGTCTCATCAGTCACTTGCTTCTCCTTGGTGTTGTCTAAGGTTTAACATCCTACAGCAATTTTTTCCGTCTGCAAGCCCCTTTCTTCACTTATTTTTCACTTCGTTGTCGAACATGCCCACCAGCAGGGCGTGATCCGTGACCTTGCTCTTCATTGCCAAGAACAACTTCTTCTCAATGGGGCTGCTCTCTATGTGGACGACAGTCACCTTGTCTGAGTCCTGCCCCTTGCGGTCTGCTCGGGCAATGCACTGTGTGTACATCTCCACGCTCATCAGTGGGCCATAGAACACCACCGTGTCTGCGGCAGTCAGCGTCAACCCATGCGCCGTAGCCTGCGGTTGCATCACCAGAACACGCACTGCCGGTGTCGTCTGGAAGTCGTGGATGATGTGCCCCCGCTTTGATGCTGAAACATCTCCATGAATCTGCGCGACGGCAATGCCTTGCTTCTCCAAGTGACTCACGATGGAACTGATGCTGCTGCGGAACAACGCGAAGATCAAGACTTTACGCTCCGTCTCGTCTAGGATTTCCTGCAACACGTTAAGGCGTGGGGCGCAGTCGAACTCTATGACCTCCTGATCGTCTGAGTAGGCAGCACCACAGCTAATCTGCAACAACTTGTTGATAGCCACACCCGCATTGACCGCGCTGATCGTAGCGCCCGCCGCATGGAACATAAGCTGCTCCTTGAGCAATCGGTAGTACTTGTTTTGCTGTGCTGTCATAGCGACTTCGCGGGTCATCGTTATCACAGGCGGTAGGTCTAAGCATTGCTCCTTGCTGAAACGTATTGCTGGTTGAAGCGCATCAAACACCTGCTCTTTGGCGTCGGCCTTGGGTGCCCACTTGAACATGCTGATCTTGTTCATTACCTTGTCGCGCCATGCTGTCTGAAACTTTGGTACACCTCCGGGGTTCACTAGTCTAGCCAATCCATAAGCATCTACCGGAGATTGAGAGGCTGGCGTTCCAGTCATCATCCACAAGTAAGTGTCAGGTTTTATGATGGAAGCCAGCGCTTTCCACCTACGTGTTTGTGTGTTCTTGTATGCGTTCCCTTCATCTACTATCACTAGATCAAACCTGCCGTCGTTCTTTATTTCGCTAGCAATCAGGTTCAACCCGTCATAGTTGGCAATGACAATCTCGTAGTTTTCCTGAATCATTTCTATGCGCCGCGAAGACACGGCGTGGTGGGCTACCACAGCACTGCGATGAATGATGCTGTTGTTGATGTCCCCCATCCAAGCGCTGTGCATGATCGACAACGGGCAGAGAATCAAAACTCTGCGTACATCGCCTCGTTGCATCAGGTAGTCCAGCGCCCACAATGCACTCAGCGTCTTGCCGGTGCCGGGGTCGTTAAAGCAAAACGCTCTGCGGTGCAGAGTTAAGAACGAAGATGTTTCTATTTGGTGGGCCATCGGTATGTATCTACCGGGCCACTTGTACCGCCTAACAATGGGGGACTGTATCCCTTTAACCCCCAGATTCTTCAGTACCCTAGCTTCATCTAGACCCCAGTAGACCGCTATCTGATATACCCCATCTTCTTCTGAAACTATCTTATGCTTTGGTATTACGTTGTACTTGTCAGGGCTGCGTGTTCGGAACAGCAGCGCCTTGTTGTCAATGATCTCCATCACTTCCCTTTGATGGTGTGGTTACTGTTGCGCGGATAGGAGCGGTTATCGTGGGCAGGGACGGCGCGTAGGTTGCTGCGCACAGTCTTACCACCCTTGCTCAGTGCTTGCTTATGGTCAACGTCTTTCCCGTCACCCTTATGCACCAAGCCTTCACCCTCCAACATGTTCCGTGCTTTGTTGCGAGCAGCGCGTTTCTTTTTAACCATCGGAGTACCGTCGTAGTTGGCGTACTCATGGGCGAAGTTGCGATCTGCTTTGTTCTTGTAGGGCATAACTAATCCTTCATTGCGTAAATGTTTTTAATATTGCGCAGTGAGTCTACTACGCGAAGCGTTTCGTGTTGCGATGTGTACCTCTGTTTCATAACATCGCTCGACAACTGCAACACCATAGTCGTGGCGCACTCGGGGTGAAACCAGATGTGTATATAGCTTTCTTTTTCGCCTTCTTGAAGGTGCCCAGACCATTGGATGGCAAACTGGTCGTTGCGAATTTTTTGCGAACACACAAAGCAGCCTTCGCCGTCTTTGTGACGATGATCAAAAAGGCCGGGGTTGTTGGGGTCAATGGCTGTCATGTTAGTCCTAGTGTTTTGAGTTGAAAGCGCAACTCTTTACGGGGCACCATCCGCACAGGGGCGTTTGGTTCGGGTTCCATACGTTGTACTCATGGGCTGCTTCAAGCCGCGCTACTCGCTCACGGTATCTTGCCCACGCCTTGGGCGCGTCATCGCTGTGCATGGTCATCCGTACCATGTCGTTCTTCACAACGAACAGCAGCGCTGAATCTATCTTGCGGATGTGCGGGAAGTGGGCAAACACCATCAGCGACATCAACACCAACTGATCCCTATCGGGGTACTTGTTGTTACCTGTTTTCCAGTCAACAACTTTGGCAGTAAGGTTGTCGTCGTCAATGATGATCATGTCCGCGATGCCGCGCACCCATCGACCAGGGTCGGAGAAGTCACACGGTCGCAAGTCAGTAGTCAGCGCCATCTCGTACTCGGCAAACTTGCGCCCTTTCTTACTGAGCATCGCGTCCACCACCGGCAGCACAAACGCATACTTCTCAGGGATGGGTGTGCCGTCCGCGATGTAGTCTTCAATCGCGTTGTGTACTTCCTTGCCGTAGATGGTGTGAACCGTGTCCGTGAACGGGAAGTTGTTCAAGACCTTGACTTCGTAGTGCCGCTTGGCACACCCTTCAAAGTCCTTAAGGGATGAGTGCGACCATGTAACTACTTTTGTCATAGCACGGCGGAGTTAACTACAGCGGCAAGTCGCCGCGAGAAATCGGTAACAAACTTCTCGTCGTGATTAAGTTTGTTACCCATGTCGGACAAGATGGCATGTGTAACTTCATGCCAGAACGCATATGTCCTATCCGCGTTGCTGTACTTCTTATCTACTACGTTGTCGTGCGTTGCTATCGTCACAACCTTGGCGTGGAAATCAATCCAACCCATCGTAGCTGAACGTTGTGTGTGGCGCTTGCTGATTACCTTGTACCACTCAGCGCCGTCCTTCACCTGAAACCATTTAGGAATAATCACAGTCAACCCTTCGCCAAACCATACCTACGGTGTGCGCCACCGTCAGCGTTCAATGGGATGCCGGGTAAGTACTTCGGCTCCATAGTCATCTGCGCTAAGACCCAAGTCTTGGCGAACTCAACCTCATCATCCGGCACAACAGCAATCAACTCATCATGCACTGTGCCTGCTATCGGGTACTTCTTAGCCACCCTGAGCATGCCGTCTGTCATCACGCAGCGAGCTATCCCTTGCGTAACGTTGTTCGTTATCTTGCCGGCGTACAACTTCGTGGCTTCTGGACCGTACACCCACTGCGGCCTCCCACTATCGTCTTTCGTTCGGCGTAGGCTCGGGTAGCGCAAGCTCATGCCACTAGGCAGCACGATCTCGTTCTTCCTGAACGTAATGCATTTATACACCACTTCCTCGCCGTCTGCAAGCGATTTCTCGATCAAGCTACCACACATGTCCCAGAAGGACACCACCGGCCAAGCTGTGCGTCTGTAGGTGTCGATGATCGCCTTTGCTGCGACGGCATGGGTGAGTAGCTCGGGTACGCTACAGGTGTGCGGTATATCTAGAAGACGTTGGGTGTTACCTTCCCAGTCGGCGAACCGTTCGATGTACGCTAAGTCAATGCCTAACTTCTTTGCAAAATCCCTTGTGTACCGTACAGGCGGGGCACCAAGGAACCCTGTAAGAAGTTGTGCTGCGAACGCAGCCCACCCCAGCCCGTAGCCAGCGCCCAGCAACGCGGACTTGGCTGACTGTCTCAGGTCAGGGTGACTGTCCTTGGACATGCCAGGAATATTAAACATCTCTGCGCCAAACGCAGCGTAAGGATCACCGCCCGCCTTGAAGATGTCCAGCATCTCCGTGTAGTCCGACAGCCAAGCCAACACACGCGGCTCGATCTGACTCAGGTCACCGACAACTAGCTGGTAGCCTTCGGGGGCCATCACGGCTTTGCGTAAGAACGATCCCCGCTTAAGATTTTGCATGTTGATGGCGCTGCCTTTGCTGGCAGTCCATCGTCCTGTGATAGCTCCGTAGTAGGAGAGAGGGACAGGTAGTGTGCCGCGACCTGCAATATCAAGGAAGCGTTGTGCGCGAGTTCTTTCTCCGGTTGATTTGACTTTGAGTCGGGCTTCGCAGAGCAATGCAACATCTTCGTTATCTCCATTGAGTAGCGCTTGGAACATCGCATCGTTCTTCGCCAAGGCTAGCGCTTGCTTGCCGGTTGTCTTGCTGGTCTTCATGGGCGGCACTACGCCCAGCCCCTGTATCAAGGCGGCGAACTTTGGGTTGGATGCAAGGTCGGACTCCTCAATGTTCAACCGTGCGAGCAGTGCTTCGCGCTGATCACGTTCCTTGTCGATGGCTTCGCTGAGTAACTCAGCATCAAGTACAAGCAAGGGTTGCGTGTACATCTTTAGGGTCATGTCGATCAGACGCAGTTCTGATCTTGGGTATCCGGGTAGTAGCCTTCTGAATATTTCTTCGCATAGAAAGACATCGTGTTTGCAGTACTCGGCCAGTTGATTCTCCAAATCTGGCACGCTTCCCAGTACTCGCACACCGTCCGTACTATAAACGGCTCGCCCTTTCTCGGGAAGACCAAAATCTGTTGCGAGTTTGGCAAGACTGTTGCCAACCTCCACGCCACGGAGAGCGCGTGCCATTGATAACGTGTCGAAAATAAAGGCGGGCTTGATGGAGTAATTCCACGATAGGATGGAGATGTCGAACTGGGCGTTATGAGCGAGGACGGCTGTCCGTCCCCAGTCGATCCCAGCAAGGAACTCAGGTATATCTTGTCGTCCAATCCATCTAGTCGGCTCTGCGCTGTCAAGTATGTGGGCACAAAATCCAAATGCAAGGAAGTCTTCATGGCGTATGTACTCCTCTGTCGTCATCTTGGACAGCGTGTACGTCTTGCTGTCCCAGTAAGTCTCAAAGTCAAGCGTGAGTATCTGGGCGTATGGTGCGCTCAATGCCTATTCTCCATCACGCTATCTTCTTCTACGGAGATGCTGGCTACTGCCATAGAGGACAACGCAAAGGCACTGTTCTTTGTTATGTTCGCGCCTATCATAATCAGGTCGTTGGATTCTTTGTTATGTACGAGGAGTAACCCGTGATATGGCGTCTCGTCTTTGTAGCATGCGGACAATATTAAACAACTCTTCACGAATGCCGCAAGGGTGTCTTCATCCATATCGTTAACCCGCAACTGCATCTCCGCTTGCATCTTTTCAAGTTCATCAGACATGTCATTCCCTTTCAAACCATGCTTCAAGTAATTCAACGGTGTCCTCGCGGACAACCATCGCCGATCCCCCTGCTTTATGGATCGCCATAATCTCTCGTTCTTGCAGCGGGGTTGTCTTGTTGTACCCTGCCTTGCACTCTACTGCTAAGAACTTTCCTTTATGACATACGATCAGGTCGGGGATACCTGCTCTACCATATCCGTTGGCTGGTGCGTAGAAGTAGTACGCCTTATGGGCGTTGATGATCCTGACGCATGCGTCCTTTACTTTCTTTTCTGGTGTCATTGCTTTCTCCTTGTTTAGATGGGGGTGTGTGCTGCTCACATGTAGCAGTGTTTGTGCTATATCGTCAACCATACAGCGGCGCTAACCCGCTGTCACCACACGCCCCCAAAACTTAGATGAAATCCTGTAACTGCCACACGCTGTTGGGTGCGTGAAGCCTATTGGGATTGGTCGATGTAGCCTCACGCTCTTTAAGCTTCTTCGCAAGCATACGCTTTGCTTCACGCATCTTCTTGAGCATCTTAGCTTGCTCTATTGCGTCCTCACGCAAAGCATCGTAGAACTGAGGTTCGACCCACAGCATACCGTACATCTTCAGGACTCCAAGCCTACGGTTGATCGTCAGCAGCCTACTTGTTTTGTCCTTGCTAAATCTTATCAACGTTGCTATCTCTGCGCGGCGTAGCCCATTGGGCAACCCCATAACAACAGAAGCGCAGAGCGCAACGTCTGGATTGTCGTCTTTAATCTGGGACATTACACGCACTGCGCCATATAGTTTAAATACCACAGGGCTTTATTGATCGACTCGTCACCACCCTTGTGCTTCTCGCGCCAGATGTACTTGAGCGCGTTGCCTTTGCAGTAGCCCCGGAACTCTTCCTCAGTCAGCGCAGACTGGATCGCTTCGATGCATTCAACCGTCCCCTGCGTGTAGTGCTCGGGGTTATTGACCGGATCGGAAGGTCCGGTTGTGAACGGTGGGGTTGGCGCAGCTTTATCGTAGTATGTCATTTTCCGTCGTCCGTCATTGAGTTGATGTGTCGGATTGCGCATTCGTAGTGACGCGGACCAAACGTCCAACATTCCGGCGAGTGCGTACCGATGTGGCCTTCTCGGTCTTCCTGATACTTGAGTCGCTTCTTGAGAGTGGTAACTTCAGCCAACGCGAAAGCTGTCGCATTGACAAGATAGGCGTTTGCTTTGCTAAGTTTGTCGTTTTCGGCAAGTGCGTCTCCCAATAAGAGGTCAAGTTTACGTTCTGTTTCAGTCATCTCACCACCTATGCCAAAGAACAATAATGACACCGGCAGCTATGCCGATAACGCCACCAGCAATTGCAAGCAGAATTTCAGTCACCGATCTTCTCCCAGTTGGTTCCTGAGCTAAACCTAGCCGCATCAAAAGCCTCTTTCGCTTGCTCCGCAGTAGCCCGACGCAGCCGTATGTCCCAAAACTGCGGATACAGCGGTTGCTCCTTCAACAACTCGGCAAACTCCACCCACGCAGC
>Ga0181357_1000326_pt1 | contig 17365 bp, 13 predicted proteins | sample Fa13VDMM110DN_FD_130094 | JGI IMG/M metagenome (GOLD analysis project Ga0181357, IMG submission 130094) | Freshwater viral communities from Lake Michigan, USA - Fa13.VD.MM110.D.N | ecosystem: Environmental > Aquatic > Freshwater > Lake | place: USA: Michigan | collected 2013-09-24 | reverse complement strand
TAACTCAACTCAAGCAATTGGTTATGCAGCTCACTCAGAAGGTTCTGTCACATATGCAAATGGACAAAGCGCTCATGCCGAAGGTTCCGGAACATATGCAGATGCAGATGTTTCGCACACTGAAGGACAACTCACTGCAACCATGGACATGGGCGCTCATGCTGAAGGTCTTTTCACAACGGCGGGTGGTATACGATTACTTAACGTAGCTACTAGTAGTGGTGATTATTTTACTGAAACACAAGTATATGTTCAAGGAGATGTATTATCACAATATCCAAATTCAGCAGTTCCGGGCGCGTACATACATTTCCAGGTACCATACACAACGCAGCCACCAGCACCAACCGACGACCCATATGATGTTGTTAATACTACAATATTGTCATCATCGTACGATTCCGGAACAAACAGTACAACATTGACAATACCAACAATGTCAAATTATGCATCATTAGATGCCACAAATGGCGCTGTGACATATGTGTTTCTTGAAAATATAGAAGAATCACAAACATGGAATGCATTCTATGGAAGCAATGCACACGCTGAAGGATATTTTACAACGGCAACGGGACGATATTCACACGCAGAAGGAAAGAGTACACGAGCCTTTGGAGAGTCTAGTCATGCAGAAGGTGAAGGCACTGCAGCATACGGCACCGGATCGCATGCTGAAGGTAGTATCAGCCACGCCGGCCGCGGAGATGCATATTTAATCGATACTGCAGGTACCGTCAACCCCGGTAGCACAGAAATTGTAGTTAATTCAAAGTATGGCGATTTAACCGGAGAATTTAACCCCGGACACACAATACAATATTATGACCAATTGGGCAATGCATCTGTTCCTGCTATAATATCATCATCGGTTTGGAGTAGCCCAAACACAATTATTGGCACATATGGAGCTCTCATCAACGGCGCCGGCGGAAGCATCGCACGCGCAGACACTAATAACTCCGGCGATTATGAAACTGGTGGGAACTATGCTCATGCAGAAGGCAACGGCAAAGCATTCAGTGAATACAGTCATGCAGAAGGCAAAGGATCAATCGCTGCTGGAATATATTCTCATGCAGAAGGTAATGGCACTGTAGCAGCAGCTGCATATTCTCATGCAGAAGGAGTAAGTAGCCAGACCCGCGGCGATTATAGCCATGCTGAAGGAAATAACACTGTAACATATGGTATATGTTCCCATGCAGAAGGCGAAAGTTCAACAGCCGGCGGGTGGGGTTTGCATGCCCAAGAGGTAACTGCCGGTGTTTTCAATTTCGAACAAGCCGGCGACGTTACATCATATTTCACAAACGGTACTCAGATTGTTTTACACGATCTAAATGCGCTTATCGCGTCAGAGCCAACCACATACGTTTTTACGGTTAATTACTCAACCTGGGATGGCACTAAAACCTATGTTACCTTAACTGACACATCTTTAACACTAGGTAACAAAGTCATCATTGGCATATATGGAAATCCGGGAGCTTTTAGTTTTATTGATTCAACATATGGCAATGCATCACACGCAACAGGCGGTAGCGGCGTAACCATAGGAGACTATTCATATGTCGGCGGCGACACTAATATAGCTCTAGGATGGAAACAACATGTTGTTGGTAAATACAACCAAACAAGTTCCAAAGCAGGTGCATTCATTATAGGAAATGGTAGTGAAGGCGGAGGCCGGAACAATTTAATGTTAGCATATGACAATCGAGTTGAAGTAACTGGATCTGTAATGGCAACGATGGGATTCACCGGTTCACTTCTAGGAACTGCCGCAACAGCATCATTCTTGTTGGGAAGTGTTGCATCAGCATCATTTGCTACTACAGCAGCAACAGCATCGTTCTTATTAGGAAGTGTTGAATCAGCAACATCAGCATCAGTAGTTAGTATTACAAACAATACCTCAACCAACGCAACATATTATCCAACATTTGTTTCATCAACGAGCGGCCATCAACAAATACAAGTTGATTCAAGCACATTTACATGGAATCCAAGTACAGACACATTAACAGCTGCAAATTTTGCCGGCAATGCATCAAGTGCTACTACGGCAGGAACTGCAACAACTGCTGGTACAGCAACAAATGCAGATAAACTTTACAATGCCTCAAACGGAGACAATACCGCAAAATACATTTTATTTACTGACGGTCAAAACAGTTATTTCAATGGACAAACGGCAGGCACGATAACATTCAATCCTACTTCGAATATATTATCAACACGTACTATATCAACTAATACATCGTTACTAAGTACCGGCTCGACCACGTTAAGTGGTTCAACAAGAATCATAGGACCTGTAACTGTCACCGGTTCATTGCGTGGACAAGTTATTTTGCCAACCATTACAACAAATACAGCATCATTAGATTTTTCAATTGCAAACTTCTTTACATGTTCGTTAGCTAATGGTGTTACCACACACGTATCTGCATCAAATTATTTACCAGGACAAACAATAAACATGTTAATTGTACAAGGATCTGCGGGTACTGGAAAAGTATCATTCCCAGCAGCATTCAAATCAGGTTCATTGTATACAGGCTCGGCAGTTGCCAACGCAGTTGATATAGTTACATTCATCACATTTGACACTACAAATATTTATTTAAGTGCAATAAGAAATTTAAAATAATATGTTTTCACCATTTGCTTTTATACAAGATCCAGAAGTTCTCGCAGCTGCAATACAACAATACATACTAGCCGGCGGTGATTTTACTACATTCAATGTTCCTAACTACGGCGGCATTGTTAGAACTAATATAACCGGAGGATTGGATACTACGTTTAATATGAGTATTGGTTTCCCAAATCTTGTAAATGACGCTAAATATCAATCCAATGGAAAATTAATCGCAGTTGGAAACTTTACAACATACGGACCAAATACAGGCATTACTCGAATAATCCGTATAAATACAGATGGTACACTTGATGCTACATTTAACACTACTGGATTTAATGCAGCTGTAAATACTGTAGTTATACAACCCGATGGTAAAATAATTTGCGGAGGGACATTCACTACATACAGAGGTGTAACGGTTAATAGAATAGTACGCATAGATTCAACCGGTACACGTGATGCTACATTTAATGTAGGAGTTGGATTTGATGGTACCGTAAACACGTTAGCTATTGAACCTAGTAGTAAAGTACTTGTCGGAGGAGCATTTACTACATATAGTGGGTCAACAATCAATAGAATAGCACGTTTAAATTCAAATGGAACAGCAGATACCATTAATTTTGGTGGAGGCTTACAATCATTTAATGACACTGTAAATGATATACAATTACAATCTGATGGTAAAGTGGTTGTTGGTGGAAACTTTACAACTTATGCTACATTTAATAATTGCCTTAGAATTGCTCGTTTAACCAATAGCGGATCTTTTGATACTACATTTAGTGGTTCATTTTTTGATAACAATGTAAACAATCTAAAAATTCAACCTGATGGTAAAATAGTTGTTGTAGGACAGTTTACCAATAAAATAGCGCGCATATATCTAGTAGGTAACCAAATAACTGCGGATCCGGATTTTAAAATCGGCAACGGATTTGATAATTTTAACAACCTCCCAGCGGCTGGTACGATACAAATTGATTCGAATAAAAACATATATATAACTAATAATTTTACTAGTTATAGTGGGTCAAATGCCTCACGTATTGTAAGACTTTTACCTAGCGGAGCTATAGATACATCATATAATGTAGGCCCCGGACTACGCGGCTCATTACTTAATGTTGCTTCTACTGCTACATATGGTTCTGGAACTGCGCTGTCAGGGAGTGTAGTTCAGATATATGGTCAGTTTGCCACATATGCGCAACCACCATCAAATCGTCTTTCTTTAGTGTCTACTACAGGAAATAGTGCGTCGTTTTTTGATATAGGTGAGGGATTTAGTGCCGGCGTCTATTCGTATGCTACTGAATCAAATGGAAAAATTATAGTAGTAGGTACCTTTGGAGAATTCGCGCAAACGCGCAATGCAGCAATTGTTCGCTTAACACCAACTGGTTCTAGAGATACTACATTCATATCTAGTTCTGGTTTTGATGGTCTCGCAAATGCTGTGGCTATTCAATCTGATGGAAAAATAGTTGTCGGAGGATCATGGGTCAGTACATATAGTGGTTCGGCAGCTCCTAGAATAATTCGTTTAAACACATCTGGTTCAATTGATACTACATTTAATCCTGGCACCGGATTTCCACTCAATAACAACGTAAATACTTTGGCTATTCAATCTGATGGGAAAATAGTCGCGGGAGGCACATTTACATCATATAGCGGTTCAGCAGCTAACAGAATAATACGTTTAAATACAGATGGTACAATTGACAATACATTCTTATCTAGTTCTAGATTTAATAATAATGTAAATGATATAGCTATTCAATCTAATGGAAAACTATTAGTGATTGGAAACTTTACAACATACAGCGGTTCAACGATTAATAGGATAATACGTTTAAATACAGATGGTACGCGAGATACCTCATTTAATCCTGGAACTGGTGGATTAGGTACTGCTGGGTCTGTTTTAGCATTACAATCCGATGAAAAAATAGTCGCCGGCGGAGCATTTACATCATACAGTGGTTCTACTGTATACCGAATAGTCCGGATAAATACAGATGGTACACGAGATACTACATTTAACGCAGTTGGATCTAATAATATTGGTTTTGGCGGTACCGTAACTGGTCTAGGAATACTTGCCGATGGACGCATTGCCGTAGGAGGCGAATTTTTAACATTCAATTTAGAGACACCCCCTACGAGAATTGCAATATTATATCCCACCGGCGGTTATGATTCATCATTCAATCAACCGAGTAGTCCATTTAATAGCTCCCCTGGTGGATATAACAATAATTTAAGAAAAATATTAATTTTAAATGCATAATAAATACTATGACACTTAAAGAATTTTTACAAGACAAAACATTGACAGCAGTTGAATTAATCGATTTTGATTACAATCAGATTATCAATGTTTATGTAGATGCAGCATGTTATGGTTTAGCAATCGATACATCAAATATTCCAGCTGGCACGCCATTAACATATACTGTGGATTTTACATTGGATGAAGATATCTTATCAGTAAGTGATTTTTCAATCAACATAAATGATGTTGAGATGCTTGGAATGTAACAATTAATTTCTTATATTAAAAGAAAAAGGAAACAAGTTATGACCAGAAAACTGGACAACGAACATCTAGAAGAAATTCAATCTCTAAGAGATAGCTTCGCAAAAAATTCAACCACATTAGGAAACATTGCAATTGAACTTCATGTATTAAATCGTCAATTGGAAATCATGAACGCAGAACAAACAAAGTATTTAGATCAATTTGAGTCTTTGAGAAAACAAGAATCAGATCTTTTAGAAAAGATGCGTGAACGATACGGCGAAGGACAAATCAATGTTGCTGACGGAACATTTACTCCTGATTCAGGTTTAGCACAATAAACACATATTTATATAAAAAAATCATAGGAGTATTAAATGGCAGAAAGAATAGTATCACCTGGCGTGTTTACGAATGAAGTAGATCAATCGTATTTAGCAGGTGGAATTGCACAAATAGGTGCAGCGATTGTAGGTCCAACATTAAAAGGACCTGCACTAATTCCTACTCAAATATCATCTTACGGAGAATTTGTTAGTAAATTTGGATCATATACAGATGATTCATATATACCGTTCGTCGTTCAAGATTATTTGAGATCAGGAAATGTAATTACAGTAACACGTTTATTGTATGAAGATGGTTATAAATTAACCAATGGTGGTTTAGCAATCATTGCTGAATCAAGTTCTACGGCAGGAACAACAAAAATTGTAACTCATGTATTACATCCAACTTTACCGGTAACAACCGATGGCGCATCAAATGTATTTGAAAAAAGTCTTTTAACATCAGGAGCTCCTGGTAGTAATGGTGCATTTACATTGAACCTGTCAGGATCATTTGCAGCAGCACAAGACAATGCAATTGGCTTTTCATCGTTTACAGCAGGAAATGGTTCGGCTATTCCATTATCAATTGTTAGCACAGACAATAATTATGTGTCTACAACATTAGGTAATTCACCGAAATCAATTCAATATCCAGTTTATGTTCAATATGAAAACCCAACAGCAACATCTGCATTTGCAACACTTGCACATGTAACAATGTCATTGGCTTATTTACCGTCATATGAATTAGTTCAAGATTACACCGTAGCATCAACACCATGGATCACATCACAGAAACAAAGTGGTATAGCAGTTAACTTGTTACGCTTCCATACATTGTCTCATGGTACAAATGTTAACTACGAAACTAAAATTGGTATTCGTGACATTGTAACTTTACCAGAAGCAGTGACAGGAGAGTATCCAACATTTACAGTTGAAATTCGCAGAGTTAACAATGCAAACTTACCAGCAGCTCAACCATATTATGGTTTAGTATCTGATACAGATGAATCTCCTGCAGTTGAAATATATACAAATGTAAACTTAGATCCATCATCAGCTCGTTATATTGCTCGTGTTATTGGTGATAAAGATAGAACAATTGATAATGATGGAAGATTATCAATCTCCGGAGATTATGAAAATTTATCGGCATATGTACGCGTAGAAGTAACTAATGCAGTTAAGAAGAAAACAAATAACAGTGCATTGATTCCATTTGGATTCCGTGCTGTAACATCTCCGATTCCAAATGCGTCTGCTTCATTCAATTTAAAAGAAGCAACATACACAACATCACAAGTAGGTTCAACGGGAATTAATACCAATACATATTTTGGATTTAATTTTGCAGTAACAAACAACTTGAATTATTTAGCACCAACTCTTACATCAGGATCAACAACTGGTAGCAATTCAGATTTCTATTTAGGAGATGTAAGTCAAGATGCAGCATTGGGCTTCCCATCATCTGCACCGTATTCAAATTCATTGCAAGGTGCATTGACAGGATCAACTATGTCTACCAACGTTGCATTGTCAACACGTAAATTCATTGTACCATTCCAGGGTGGATTTGACGGAGCTAAACCTAACTTAAAAAAATATTCAGGTGAAAATATTACTGCAGCAAATACATTTGGTTTTGCATGTAATTCAACAACATCGGCAGGAACAACTGCTTATAATAAAGCATTTGCATTATTAGGAAATACAGATTATTATGATATGAACTTGTTGGTTACTCCAGGTATCATTCATAGTTTGCATCCAATTATTACAAATGCAGCTCGTAATTTAGTTGAAGCTCGTCAAGATACATTCTATGTAATGGATTCAAATGCAGTAACAGATTCACTTACAACGGTAGCAAATCAAGTAGCTGGATTGGATAGCAGTTATACATCAACATATTGGCCATGGCTTCAAATTCGTCGTCCTGATAACAATGTTGCAATGTTCGTTCCGCCATCAGTAATGATCCCGGGAGTATTAGCATTTACAGATCAAAATGCACATCCATGGTATGCACCAGCTGGTTTGAATCGTGGTAGTTTAACAGGAGTTAGTGCTACAAAAATTAATTTGTCACAAGCTGATCGTGATACATTGTATAATGCTCGTATTAATCCTATTGCGAACTTCCCTAATGAAGGGGTAGTAGTTTGGGGTCAAAAGACTTTACAGGCTCGCCCAAGTGCATTAGACCGAGTAAATGTACGTCGTTTGTTGATTGCTGTTAAGAAATATATTGCGTCTTCAACTCGTTATTTGGTATTTGAACAAAATACCGATGCAACAAGATTGAGATTCTTGTCAATTGTTAATCCGTATTTAGAAAACGTGAAAAATAAACAAGGATTATATCAATTCAGAGTTGTTATGGACCAATCAAATAACACCCCAGATTTAATTGATCAAAATATTTTATATGGTCAAATTTTCCTTCAACCAACCCGCACTGCGGAATTTATTATTTTAGATTTCAATATCCAACCAACGGGAGCAAGTTTCTCTCCAGGTTTGTAATAATAAATAACATTTTAAAGAAAGGTAGGACTTAGGTTCTACCTTTTTTACTTTGCCGATATTTATATAAAACAAAAAGAGGAACTTAAATGGCATTAACACCAACCTTACCAGATATTAGCCAAAGTGATTTATTTAGTAGTGCATTTTCGTGGGAACCGAAATATGCTAATAGATTTATTATGCAATTAGCTGGTACTAATATACCTGCGTATTTAATCAAAGCTGCAGCTCGACCATCAATGACAAATGGAGAGATTGTTTTAGACCACATTAACGTTGACCGCAAGGTTAAAGGAAAAAGTCGTTGGAACGATATTGCTATCACATTGTATGATCCAATTACAAGTGAAGGTGCACAAGCAGTAATGGAATGGGTACGTTTCCACCACGAATCATTAACAGGTCGCGATGGGTATTCATCAGATTACAAACGTAACATAGAATTCTACGCATTGTCTGCATTAGGTGAAAAAATTGAAAACTGGACATTGCAAGGTGCTTTTATTTCTGAAGCAAATTTCGGTCAAATGGATTGGGGAACAGAAGAAGCCATGACAATTGAATTGACATTGAAATACGATTACGCAATATTACAATACTAAGAATGCATATATATGGGGGCTAAACACCCCCATTTTTTATGTTCGCACATATTTATAATAAAGTTATAGGAGTTAAAATGAGTGGAATGACAGACCGAATTGCAAATCAAGATTTAGTACAATTAGCTAAGGCTCAGTACGAGCAACAAAAGCGAAATACAATCCCATCAGAAATTATTAAATTAATAAGTAACGGAATGGTATATCCTAAAGATCATCCACTTCGCCCCGGAAATATCGAAATGCGGTATATGACTGCATATGATGAGGACATTTTAACTAATCCATCATATATGCGTGAAGGCGTTGTTTTAGATAAATTATTAGAAGCATTGATTGTAACGCCTGTTGATTATTCAACTATTTCTAAAATTGATAAAAATGGATTAATTATTGCCGCACGTATTTTAAGTTATGGTAAAGATTATCCAGTTACTGTTATTGATCCTAAAACCGGCGGTACATTGAATCGCATAGTAGATCTAACAAAATTAATACCAATTACATTTGATTTACAATCTGATGACAACGGCGAATTTAATTATGTTTTAGATAACGGAACGCCATTAAAATTTAGATTTTTATCTACAGGAGATGGAGAAAATTTAAAATTATCTGAATTTTTAGAACATACACTAGTGCAAGTTAATGATTCTAGAAAAATAGACGATATTAAAAATTTCATACGATATGAATTTTTAGCTATAGATTCAAAAAAATTCAGAACCCATGTAACTTCTAATATACCAGATTTAGAATTAAAATATGAATTCGAAGGTGAAGACGGAGGCGCCTTCACTGCAGGGTTTCCGATTAACACAGACTTTTTTTGGTTTTAAGCCAGAAGACCGTGTTCAGCTACATGAAAGTCTTTTTGATTTAGTATGGCATGGTGCCGGCCGGTGGGACTGGAATACCTTGTATAATATGCCCGTTTATATTCGTAGATTTTGGATATCTAAAATTAATAAAATGCAAGACGAAGCTGCAGCTGCACGAGAAAAAGTTAAAGCCAAAACGAAAAAGCCAACAATCATAAAATCTCCATTGTAAATATTTATATAAAATGAGAATGATTTTATGAACAATCAACTACGACTTATTGCTAAATTAAAACAACAGCCTAAACACGGCGCTGGACCAACTGCCTTTGAGTTATTAAAAGATCAAGCTGAACAATTATATAAAACATTTGAGACTGGCGGAAAAGATGTAGTACGAGCATCTGGATTTACATTAGTAGGCGAAGCAGCCATTAATGCATATGAAAAAGTTAACGTTCTCGAAAAACAAAATAGAAAATTATCTGAATCATTTGGCGTAAACACAATACGTGCAGCACAATTAAGTAAATCATTTGACACATTAGGTTTAAAAATTGGCGTTAATACTGATAAATTAAAAACGTACGCCGGCGAATTAAAAAAATTATTTCCAGGTCAAGCAGCATATTTAGCAAATGCAAAAGGTTTTGGTGAACGAATTAGCAAACAGCTTGACTTAATGCGCAATAAAATGGGTTTAAGTGCAGAAGTGACTGAAGGCTTTATTCGAAATCAAGCATTATTATCAAAAACATCGGCTGATAATTTTGATTCAGTTGACGCTCAAATTGCTGAGTTTTCAAGAGGTCTACGAGGTTCTTACGAAGGAGCATTTACTGACATTACTGAAGGTATTGGTAATTTAGATGCCGAAACCGCAGCTGTCTTTGGTCGAAAAGGTATTGGAAATTTATCTGGTGCAGTATTAGGCGCAAAAAAATTAGGAATTGAACTTAGTAAAGTATTAGCTACTGGTACTGGATTTTTAGATGTAGAACAAGCAATCGGTAATGAAATTGAATTGCAAATGTTAGGCGCTAAAGATTTAAATGTTTCTGCAATTCAACAAGCAAGATTATCCGGCGATGGGCTTAAACTTACTGAAGAATTAACGAAATATTTGACAGCCAATGGTGAAGCAATGAAAGAAAATCCAATGCTTTTACAAAAATCAGCTGAAGCATTAGGGTTTTCAAATGATGAACTATTAAAGATGTATGCTAATCTTAAATTAAATGGAGAATTAGAAAAGGAAACGTTAAGTACTGCAGACGATCGAAAAAAACAAATAAACGAAGCTATAGCTTTAGAAAACCAAAGACTTGGTATTACAATGTCGCACCAACAAGAAGAAGAATATTTAGCAAACATGCAATCAGAAGCTGATAAGGCACGAGATAAGTTGCAACAAGGCTATGCTGAAAACTTGAATAAAACTGATCAAGTACAACAAGTAGCAGACTTAGCCGCTAAAATGGATGCATCAATGAAAAATGCAATAGGATTAGCCGACGAAGTGACAACTGCATTAAATGATAGTACAATGATAAAAGCATTAATGGGTGCTGGCGGATTTTTCTCTGCTGCATCTGAGTTTATTACTAGTTTAAAAACTATGAAAACGGATGTACCTGGTGTGACTAATACAATAAGCACAGAAAAAGATGTATTCATACCAGCTGGCGGAGCAAGTTCTGTTATATCAGGGCCAAAAGGATCTTTTGCATTAGATCCAGATGATGATATAATTGCAATGCCTAATGCACGAAATGCATTAGCAAATAGAGGCGGAGGAGATACATCAGGTGTAATAGCAGCATTAAAAGGAATGAGCTTCCATGTTACAAATGTATTTGATGGCGATAAAATACGTTCAAGTTTGCAAATTCGTCAAGGACAACAACTTAACAATACTAATATAGTATAAGGAATAGATGCCAACATTACCATCAATACAAACATCATTAACGCCATGGACATATCAAACACCATATGGTAGTAACCCATTTCCTTTAAGTACTAATATTATAAATTTATCATCATATGGCAATACTACATTTCCACCATTCGGTGATCCAATAACTAATGATGGCGGATTAACATATCAAACACGCAATGACATTGTTTCAAATACAGGAAATGTAAATCCTGGTTCAATTTTTTTAAAAATAGGTAAAAATGCATTACAAGGTGCATTATCAGGAATTGGTAATCCATTAACAACTCAATTATCACAGCCATTGATATCGTCATTATGGAAAAGTGATGCTCGAGGAGAAAATTTAGATCAACCATATGCAGTCATGCCATTTGAACGAAAAAAACAATTGATTGAATGGAATCTAACTAAATATAAAGATTTTCGAGCATTTAAAGGTAAAACTTTTAGTGTAGACAATATACGACTTGACGGTGCTTCAGCAGCAGCACGAGGTGCATTTAATAATGATGCCGGTGGCGCAGTTTTAAGTGCATTATATGCAGCTGCATCTGTAGTTCCCGGAGGCGCTTATACTGCATTCAATTTAGAATCAATTTATGGATGGGGTAACCATGGTAATCCTGAATCATTACGCAGAGACTTTACTATTAGAACAAATGTAGCTACACGTTGGAAATCTGGTACAACGCCAAAAGATGGAAAATGGGTACCAACTAATAATCCGATCGAACGAGCAACTGAATTTTTAGGAGATAAAATTTCAGTCATTGATTTTGGTCAACGACGTTTAAAAGATGCATATGTTTGGAAACCTCAATGGTTTACAGGAAATGAAAATTGGACTGGAGTTAATAATTTTTTATCAGCAACAGATTTAACTCGAGATTTTATAAAATTTTATTTTACAGGACCTTCGTTAAATGCTGGTAATAAAGATGGAAAAGATGACATCATAGTATTTCGTGCGATAATAGATTCATTTTCGGATACACATTCACCAAGCTGGACAGCTGTACCCATGATTGGTAGAGCTGATCCTAATTATGCATATACTGGTTATAGTCGCGAAGTAAATTTATCATTTACAATTTATGCAACTTCTCGTGATGAAATGAAACCTATATATCGAAAATTAAATGCACTTGCTGGTTATACGACGCCTGATTATTCTGCAGATACTATTGCAATGAAATCACCATGGATGCGTATGACAATTGGTGATTTATTAGTACAACAACCAGTAATTATAAACAGTTTAGCATACACATTTATTGATGCTGATACAACATGGGAAATTAATGTTGAACAAGATCCAACAATGATGCAAGCTCCTCATAAAATATCAGTATCATTAGGCTTAAATGTATTAACAGATTGGCTTCCGGAGAAAAAAGGTAAATTCTATTCATTGGCAAAATCATTCAATGCAGATGGAAAACCGCAAGAAGGTGGTGATAATTGGTTAAGTGATTTTGGAGATACAGATCAGAATGAAAAAATAAAACGTAAACAAGCTGAAGCAGAAAATCCTAAAACAAAAATTAAACTAATGAGTCGCAGAGAAATCAGACAGTGAGACCGGGCAAATGACCTGTTTACTCAAGGTCCAATTTAAAAAAATTAACTTATGAACAGATACCAAAACTCCGAAACTATATTAGATCGTAACGGCAAACGCCGCAAATCTACTATTATACTTCCAACACCAATAACATTGGCAACGGATACATACATACGAACTACAACAGTAGAACGTTTAGATTTATTAGCCCATGCATTTTATAATGATGTAACATTGTGGTGGGCAATTGCTGCAGCAAATGGTTTAGGTAAAGGATCATTATATGTTCCTACAAATTCATTATTACGCATACCTGATATATCATCGATTGATCAACAAACACAAACAATAAATACAAATAGATGAGTACGTTATTTTATTCGCAAGTAAATACATCAGTTCAAAATGAATTGATAGCACGAGGATCTGCCGGTGTTGGCGATAGGTCAACTAAAGCGATGGACTATATGCTCGGAAAAATAACGAATGTAGAAATCCAAGCATTTGATAGTAAACCTAAACCAGGCATAAAAATTATGCCAACCGAAAGAGGTTATGCTTTATTAGGTGGTGCAAGTGTTTTAGGAAACTCTTATATGCCAAGTGGTGTCGATGGATATCTAAATGACAAAATACGTCCCTCTAATCGCATACCACCGATTATTACAGATGTTTCAATCGCAATAAACGATCAATCTAAATCATATATTAATAAAGCATCGGTATCAATATTGATATTAGATGCAGATGCTGATTTAGAAGAAATGGAAATGATATATTGTAAACCCGGACGCTATCTCCGAATTAAATATGCCCATCCAGATAATGCAATATTAACAGATCCATTATTAGATACTGTTGGATTACCAACATCTGATTACTTATTAACGCAATTTCCAGATGTAGATTCGAGCAATTTGCTCAAAATGAATGAATTTTATTTTCAAGGTCGTATATCTACATTTTCATTTTCATATAATTCTGACGGATCAATTGCATTAACCTTTGAAGCTATAGGAACTAGTAATACGTATGCAGATATACAAGTTTATATTAAAAATGACAAAGAAACTTCCGAAACTGGCGAGAAACAAACAAATCAAATTGGAAATTTATATACATTATTAGATACAGAAGTAAAAAACATTATTACAGCTAAAAACAAAGATAATATAACAGAATTTGAATTTTTATCAAACGGAACTACCGATCAAGGGATTTTAAACGGAATTCCATATACAATCGGAAATACCACAACACCTGGTACAGAACGTATGGTATCATTAGGATATTTAATTCAATTTATTTCTAGTAAACTAATGGAGCAAGTTGGTGCTAATATAACATGTAATGATACAATTTGCAAAAGCAATTTATATTCGAAATTAATATCTGCAGATTCACAAAAGATATTATTATGGCGCGGCAAAGCAGATATTATGTCTAGTACATATTACTTTGATCATAGTGCAGAAGTAGCAAAAAGCAGTGGACTAATAGACAAACGAATTATGTTTCCGAATGTAAAACCAGAATCACCTGGGTTTTCTGATAATGAAGATTCATACCCATCTCGTATTTATATCAATCTAGAAGAAATAAAATCAATTATTGAAACGATTGAAAAACAAGAACCTAAAGAGCCTACAATAAAAAATTTTTTAATAAAATTAAGTGAAACTATACGAATTAATACCGGAGATGCAATAAATTTAGCATTAGTACAAGATCCATTAATACCGGATGCATTGCTTTATTATGATGTAAATTATGTAAAATCTAATGTTAATGTTAATGAATTTACACTTCCGGCATTTGCAACAAAAACCGGCAGATCAGTTGTAAGAGAATTTTCATTAACTTCAAATGTTCCTAATACTGTTAAAAACATGATATTCGGAATTGATTCGTGGGATACTGGAACACAAAAACAAACAGCATATAATCCATATATTTATGCAGATGCAGAAACTAGAAGTCGTTTAGCTGAGGAATGGAAATTAAAATATACTGGTACGAGCATAGATTTAGCAGATAAAAAATATGAATATGTACAAAAACCAGCAAATGATCCACAAGTTATAGCAGACTTACAATCAGTTTTAAAAAAATATGTTACGTATTTTACTCCGAACATAGAAGCTTCTATACAAACATCTAAAGCTATATTTCCTATGGAATTAGAATTTACGATAGATGGCATCAATGGATTAAAATATGGCGACGTATTAGGTTTTGACGGATTACCAAGACGTTATACAGAATCATTTGTATTTGCCATCATGGGTATTACACAAGCAGTATCTACAGACGGACAGTGGACTACACAAGTTAGATGTGTTCCTAGAGTACGAATAAAAGGAAATTCATGAGACGTAGATTACATTATACACCGAATCAGATAACAAAAAATTTATATACAACTGGTTCACAATGGATGCTTGAAAATGAAGCAGAATATGTTGGCCCATATCATACTTATACAACCGGAGAAGCTTTTACACAAACGGAATGGAATGCACAAACATCTAAACAGCTATTTCCAATTGTAAAAGATGATCCTGCTACTAAACAATATAAAATATTAAAAACTATTCAGACTGCATATAAAAGTCCTATTAAATCATTTCCGATGATTACAGTAGCAGATCGTACGGCCGGATTTATCACACGATACTTTTTAAAAAAATACAATCAAATAGAAATCATTGAAATTGATGCAACACAATATACAGAATGGCAATCCGGTAAAATAGATCGCAATATTTTTATAGGTGTTGATTTGAAATGGCAGATTACAGGTCCGCTTACTACGCAAAATAAAAATGGAGTAACTATTTCAAGTGTTGCTGCACAAAATATAAAAAATATACAAGCAGCACAAGAAAAAATGCCAGAACTATCCATGCTATTGCAAAACCCTATACAATATTATAGTGATACTGAGTTTATAGTACCTAAGGATATCAACGGGTTGGATTCCTGATAAATTTTTCATATTATATCCATAATGATAGTGGATTGTATAGATGATGTATTAGGTACACTTACGTACATACAAGGTCGCAAAACTTTGTTGGTACCTATATTTTGTAGCCCATCACTTCATGTAACTGTGAATTCGTTATGTGCAATATACATTTATACAGAAGATGATATAGAAAGATTGATTCCTATTCGGCATACTGAACAACTAAGGGGCTTCCCTGAACATGTAAGTGCTTTTTTAGAATCGGAGAATATCTTTGTTCATGACAAGAAGCAGTGGCTTCAAATAGGAGGTAATGGGTCTGTATTAGATGTCAAGACCTTGTGGTGGTATACTTATAATGAAGCTTATGATGAAGGGCATTATCCAACTGCAGCTCATCAATTTTATTGGAGGCGTCATCAAGGTTTAGCTCAAGTCAATTCAATTGTTCCATTGCAACAACATTTAGCAATGTGTCAAAAGATACGTCACTATGCTTGGCCAATGTGTATGAATGCAGAACAGACAGATTCATATTTGCAATTCAATGCAACATATCCGCAAGTATTTGCAACAATTGAACATGTAGGCTTGCAAGTTGATGAAACATTTAGAATGCCAGAATTAGTTAAGGATAATAAAGTATATTCGCAATACAATTATTATACAATGACAGGTCGACCTAGTAATGCATATCGAGGATTCAATTTTGCTGCAATGAACAAAGAAGATGGAACTCGAGCAGCATTTTGTAGTAGATTTGCTAATGGTGCATTAGTTGAAATGGATTTTGATTCATATCACGTTAGATTGATTGCTAGATTGATTAATTATGATTTACCTAAGTCGTCTATACATGATTATTTAGGGCAATTTTATTTCGGCGTATCTCAATTAACAGATGAACAACGCGTTGAAAGCAAACAAATAACATTTCGATTGTTGTATGGCGGTATTGATTCGGAATTTTTATCAATTCCATTCTTTCAACGGGTAAATGCATTTGTGTATGAACTTTGGGCAAAATGGAAAGCAAAAGGACGTATTGAAACTCCTATATTGAAACGACCTATTACCAAGGATATGGTAAAAAATATGACGGCAAATAAATTGTTTAATTACTATTTGCAAGCAACAGAAACAGAAGTATCCGTACAAAAGTTACAACAAGTACAAAACATACTAAAAGAACGTGAAACAGTTATGATACTTTATACATATGATTCAGTATTATTCGATGTGCCAGTAACTGAAGCAAAAGAGTTGCTACCTCAAATCAAAAAGGTATTAGAGCAAGGCAATTTTCCCACAAAAGTGAAAGTGGGCAATATTTATGATAAAATAAAAACTATATCTTTATGAACATTGATTTAATTTTAACGGAGTGGTGTTTTCGATTACCAAAAGGTTATCCCACGTGC
>Ga0181357_1000323_pt1 | contig 17420 bp, 16 predicted proteins | sample Fa13VDMM110DN_FD_130094 | JGI IMG/M metagenome (GOLD analysis project Ga0181357, IMG submission 130094) | Freshwater viral communities from Lake Michigan, USA - Fa13.VD.MM110.D.N | ecosystem: Environmental > Aquatic > Freshwater > Lake | place: USA: Michigan | collected 2013-09-24 | reverse complement strand
AGGAGAACATGGCAATAATGAACTAACAAAAACAATACTTTGTATTGGCGACCATAATGGAATTGTAGAAAATTCTTGATAAAATTGTAAATAAATAACCCCGCCGATGGTAGTAGTATTATTATTTGTATATGTTGTTAATTGATAATTCTTTCCATTAGTAATATTAGTATAACCTAAATATGTGCTATTGAATGAACTAAATAAATTATACATTGGAGTATTAAAAAATATTTTAATAGGATTAGCAAGAGAAGAAGCATAAGCAGTTTGTGGAGCATTTAAGATACATTGATATGTATATGGGTCAAATTCCATAAATGGAGCAGTTAATAATGGTAAAACAACAAGAGCATTTAAACCAGCAACAGCATTTAAAAAAGCACTATTAACAGATTCCATTACTTTTGTATAGGACATACCATAATAATAAGATGTTGATAAATCTTGTGTGGTTGTTGGAACAGCAGGAGTAGGAGCACTTAAATCAGAAGGACTAAATAATAAATATTCTTGATATTGAAATCCTAAATATTGTAATGTTATTGAATAAACTGTTTTATTAACATTTGCTTGACCTGTCATAATTTGGGGTATCCATTGAGGCAGACTAGGTGTATCAAGGGTGAATCTTGCTACCGTCATCATATAATCATCGGGATTAGTTAAATATGGATTACTACGAATTTCTTCAAATACTAAAGGCACTGGAGCACTACCAGCATTATCATTATTTTGTATAGATAGGTCATAATATATATGACTATCGCCACCGCCATACAACGAATTTCTTAAAGTTTGGGACATTTTACTTAATATATATAATATATTAGATTATAATTTTTATAATAACATTTTATGATTTTATAAAAATTGCGGAATTCTGAGATTTTTATCAAATTATGATTAAAAATAGTAAAAATCTCATATTTCCTATATTATGATATTTAGATTATTAATATTAAGTATCTATATTATATAAATCTAACTTTACTTATAACAATCTATTAAAAATAATATTATTTTTAATAGATTAATAGCATTAAACAACCCTAAACCATATATAAATTAGATTATTATCATTAAAAATCTAATTCACACATATAATATACATTTAAATAATATATTTACTGTAAATATCTTTATTAAATAAATAAAACTTACTTTTATAATTATCACCACCACTAATACATCTATGATATAATTTTTTATTAATATTCTTTTTAATTATATTAACTGGTATTACATATAATTTATATTCATTATCATTTATTATTTCAAAATATCCATAATGATTAGCTTTAGTTGTTGTAATCCCTGATGGTCTACTACTACATTCATATTCAATACAAATGTTATTAGTTTTATTTGTTAGTCTATCTGCTTTTATTTCAAAATATGTTTTTACATTATCTATGATGATTTCAACATCATATTCTTTAAAATACCCTTCCATAATTTTAAAATCATCATAGCCTAGATATTTAATAAATTCTTGTTCGTATTTATTTCCAAATTCTAAATCAGTTTTAAAAGTCATATATATATACATTAGATTTTATTTTTGAAAAATCTAAACTATTTTATTGAGTTTTAAAATACTTAATTAAACTATATATTTTTTAAAAAAATAAAATCTAAATTTAATATATATATATGTCATTTAATCTTTCTAATAAAGTAAATAATTTAACAAATTTAATTAATTCAATTATACCTAGTTCTGGTGTTGTTGTATGTAATAATTTAACGGCAACAACTGGAGCAATTACTAATCTAGCATCTACCGCAATATCAACAGCAACTTTAACATGTGGAAATATTACTGGTTCATTAACATATAATTTAAACCCTGCTACAAGTATGTTGGTTAGTATTAGTGGAACAGCTATTAGTATATCACTAGCAACCGCTAATGCAAATAATTATATAGTAGGTCAAAAGGTTGTCGTTCAAGGAAATGCTAACGGATATTTTAACGGTGTTGAATATACAATAACACAAATTAACTCAGCTTATATTCTTCAAACAAACAACCCTACATCAATTCCCCCCTTGGAAGTTGGAGGAGGTGGTACAGTATCAGGAGGAATAATAACTACAAGAGATTTAACCGCTACAAATTTAAATGGTAAATTAAATGTAGTTGGTGGCACATCAAATAGTGGTAATCTTCTTTTTTGTAATAATACAACATCAACAACTGGAAATTTTGATTTATTAACTGATTCAAATCAACATTTAAAATTTACAGCAACTAATAATGTTTTGACAGTAGGAGGTGCAACTAATGGGTCTATTGTAATTCCATCAACAAATGGGTTTATTACAGTCCCCGCAGTTAATGCATCATCTGGTGTTAATACAAATTTAATAGCTTCAACTGGTTCTAATACAATAAGACTAAGAACAAGCGATGGTACTTATTCAACTTATTTCTCATCAGCGGGTTCTTTTCCAGTGGGGACACAGGCTGGAATGTTTATTCATACGCTAAGCACAGCAAGCACATTTTATTCATATAATAATATTGGAGGAAGTGGAACAGCGATACCTATGAATTTCCAAGCAAGTGATTACACCTGGCAGGCAGGAGCATCAGGAGCAACGCCAGCATTAACACTTACGGCATCAGCTTTAGGAATTCAAAGTGGAACTATACAAACGCCAGGCACATGTTCTATTTATTCAGGAGGGTCTGGGGCGGTAAATTTAATATGCACAGATGCGGGAAATATTGGTTTTTATACTAATAATGGAGGAGGTTCTGGAGGAATTTTTAACGCAGCAAATATTCAGTCATTTGATAATGGAGGTGTTCAAGCAGGTTATTTAGATATACACCATGCTAGTGGGGTGTCTGCAGGTGCTGTTTTTACACAATTTGTTTATGCTGGTGTGGCAATTGGTTCAATAACACAATTTGGAACAACAGAAGTAAGATTTAATACTACATCAGATTATCGTTTGAAATCTAATATAAAACCAATTGATACTAGTCTTTTACAAAAATTAAAACCCTGTTCTTTTACTTGGAATCAAGACAATAGAGACTCTATAGGATTTATCGCCCATGAATTTGCTGAAGTTTTCCCCGATGATGTAATTAACCAGAAAGACGAGGTTGATAAATCAGGAAAACCAAAGTATCAACAAATGAGTAATAACGCATGTATTCCATTACTCGTATCTTGTGTTCAAGAACAACATCAAATCGTAAAAGACCAACAAAAACAAATAGATAATCAACAAAAACAAATAGATGAATTAAAATTATTAGTAAATAGTATAATAAATAAACCATTATAAAAATTTTCTAATCTTATTATAATAAATGGATTCTAATACACAAACAGCATTAATTGGTGCGGGTATCTCTACTGCTTTATACACTCTTTTAAAAGCAATCAAATATTACTATTACCATTATTATTTAAAATCTGAATGTCATAATGGTAAAGAACTAGTTATATCTATTGAACCTAAAATAGATGTGATTATAAACAAAGAAGAAGAACATAAATTAGAAATAGAATTACAAAAAATATAATGTCATATAATACTATAATGATAACTATTGAAGAACAGATGAGATACGACGCATTGAAATTTATTAAATTAATTAATAAATTGTTAGATAATCATCATAAAAAACAAAAATCTAGAAAATATCGGAAAAAAGAGATTTTATAAGTTTTATCATATAATTTGATAAAAAACTCATATTTCCGATAATTTATAATATAAATTAAAATCTAATTTATATTATATATAATGTCAAATTTAGATTTTATTCTACTATTACAAGAATATTTAAATAAATTAGAAGGTGGTAATCAAACACCATCTGAAATTGTGAGAGTTATTAAAGGCAAAAAAAAAACTCCTTTTAATATTTTGAAAATGAAGAAAGTATCAAAAAATCTTTTAGAAAATACATTAAAAAATACTAATGATGGTGATGGTGATTTGAAAGATTTACTAAATAATGCTTTGAAATATTATAAACCTGATGATAAAGGATTATATAACATGAGTAAAATAAAGCAAGAATTTGTAGGAATAGATGCTTATCAAAAAGTCCTTAGAGCAGAAAGAGCAAAAGTAAAACCAGAAGTAAAAGAAGAAGCAAAAGCAAAAAATAAATCAGATTTAGAAAAAGATTTAGAAAATTTTGATATTGTTAGTGGTAAATTTCAACAATTACTTTTTAAAACACCAATTGCTGATATTAAGAAAGCTTTAATAAAACTAAATTTTAAAGGTAAATTACAAACACAAAAAATATTATTAGTTCAACAATTATTACAAAATTTTGATACAGTTAAAAAAATGAAACAATTAATTGAAGCTATTGACCCTAAATTAACTGGTGCTGGATTTCTTGATTGGATTAGTGATAAAGCAACAGGAATTTATAATTATGCTAGACAAAAAGTTGAAGATGTTCGAAAAGAATTTAAAGATAAAGGGGCTGCAGTGCTCACTCGTACGAATTATGTTGGGCCGTTCAACCGTCTTGATGATGAGTATTTAAGAACTAATCCACCTGTAGATATTATTGATGAAGGTGCGATGAAACACGACTTAGAATATAGCCGTATTGCTAAACTCAGAGACGAAGGAAAGATTAATAAAGCAGAAACTGATAAATTAATTAGAGATTCAGACATAGCATTTTTAGATAATATTCGTAAACATTGGAAAGTGAACCCTTGGGCATCAGCATTAGGGTATGCTGGTATTAGAAATAAAAATTTATTAGAAGATTACGCCGATTTAGATAAAAACTTATTTGTTGGTCAGGGTAGAAAATCAATACTCATGTCAAAGAAAGTAGTAGAAAATTTTGATATTGTTAGTGGTAAATTTCAACAATTACTTTTTAAAACACCAATTGCTGATATTAAGAAAGCTTTAATAAAACTAAATTTTAAAGGTAAATTACAAACACAGAAAATATTATTAGTTCAACAATTATTACAAAATTTTGATACAGTTAAAAAAATGAAACAATTAATTGAAGCTATTGACCCTACTTTAGTTGGTGCTGGATTTTTTGATTGGTTAGGAGATACTGCATTATCATCTTATAATTATGTAAAAGATAAAGTAAGTAATATTGCTAGTAGTATTTCAACTATATCTGATTTTTCAGTAAATACAAAACGAAATTTAGAAAAATATGGAAACAAACCAGTTAGTAAACTTACAATTTACAGAAAACCAATAGAAGAATGGATTAATAAAGTTTTTAATGGAATATCTAGAAATAAATGGGAAGAAGCTAAAAAGAAATATGGCGTTGATAAATTCTTTCATTTAACTTTAGTATGTGAAATTGAAGGGAAAAAAATAAGTTGTGAAAAATTAGAAGTCATAAGTGTTAATGAAAATGTTCCATCTGGTGATGGTGTAGAAACTCAAGATGTAAATATGAAACAGATGGCAAACCAATTTACAATTAATTCAATGTTTGATAAAGCAAGACAAACTGTTGGAGATAATAGATTCTTTTCATATAGTGCTTTGGGTCAAAATAATTGTCAAGATTTTGTTGCTATGTTGTTAACTGCGGTTGGTTTATATGGGAAAGAGGAAAAAGATTTTACATATCAAAATATTGTAGAAATGGTTGATGAATTACCAGACTCTTTAAAAACATTTTCACAAGCAACAACCAATTTAGGAGCAATATTTAATAAATATACAGGTATAGGTGGAGATAAACCAGATGATGGTTATGAACTACATGCAGTTATATTTAAGAAACCTTATGATTTATCAACAGCAAAACAAGAAGCTAGAGATATTATTAAAGATAAGAAGAAGAATTTCTATAGAGAAACTGAAACATCTTATAGATTTAGGGCAATTCCTAAAACTAAATTTGAAAAGAAAAGTTTTAGAACTAAAAAAATTAATGATAATATTAGTTTAGTATTTGGAAAAATTAAAGTATAAAAATACTTAAATTATATTATTGTTTATAAATTATACTTAAAAATTATTTTATAAGTATAATATATATGCCTTTTGAAATGATTCATTTTGATTCTGTAGATAAAACTTTAACATATAATAATATGGTTTTGATTTATCAGTATACAGAAGTTTGTTATCATAAAAATAGAATGATGTTAAGACATCATTATATTAACATGGATTCGGGACTAAAAGAAATAAAAATAGAAATATTTGATAAACATAATTATTAAATATCTAATCTATAATATATATAAATTAAATATGGCAGGATTTCAAACTAAAACATTTTCATTACACGATGATTATATGACGCCTTTCAGTGCTTGGAATGCTATAAAAGATTATATACCAAAGAATAAAGAAATATGGGAAGCTTTCTATGGTAATGGTCAATCTTCTGAATCTCTTAAAAAATTAGGTTGTAATGTAGTTGGAGGAAAAGACGAAGATTTTTTTAGTCATAATAAAGGTGATGTAGTAATAACTAATCCGCCATTTTCATCAGTTGAAAAAATTCTTCAAAGATTAGTAGAACTTGATAAACCTTTTATAATGATTATGCCTAGTAGTAAATTATTTGCTCAATATTTTCGTAAAATATTTTCAAATCGTAAAATTCAAATTATAATACCTAGAAAGCGTATACAGTTTGATAAAATCGTAAAAGGTAAAAAAGAAGAATCTAATAAATGTAATTTTGATTGTTTTTATTATTGTTATAAAATGGATTTATCAAAAGATATTATTTATCTTGAATAATTATTAATTTATATTAATTTCGTAATTAGGTGTGTTGTATTCTCTGTATCGTGCTTTTCCTTCGTCATTTAAGAAAGAGAGATAAAATGATTCATAATACATGTTATGAATTATTGGATTGTATTCGCATTTATTAATAGGAATTTCAATATATTTTTTTGAAGGAGAATAACAATATGTAATATTGTCATTATCTAATAATTCTAAAATATGTTTAATTGTTCTTGACATCTTTGTAAAAGAGATATCAAAGCCGTAATTATGACTAGATAAGATGAAAATATCAATAGATAATTTACTCTTCTTAATAAGGTCAAAAATACTCTTAATTGTGTTGGACATTTTACTTTGTATTAATATAGTATAGAAATAAATCTTTAAGTATTATTTGAGTATTTTTAGACTTAAAAAAACTAGACTATTTTATTTAAAGTATTTTTAAACTTGAAAATATCGGAAATATGAGATTTTATATTTTTTAATCAATATTATGATAAAAATCTCATTTTTCCGCTATAATATATTGAGTATAAAAATACTTACCATAATATATTGATGGCAAGATTATTAGGACTTTCTTTATTGTTTTTCCAATTACCTTTTATTTTAGTTGCTCTAGCACGGTAATTTTCACGCTTTTTTAATGCTTCTTCATTTGTTATATCTTTATTATATGCTCTAATAGCGTATACAATAAAGTCATTATATTCAAGTCTACCAAATTTAACACCATTATAATTTAATTTATGTATCTTATCATCTGCCCAATTTAATAAGTCTGGATTATAACCGCTGTGTTGTGCTTTTGCTTTTGCTATTGTTAAATATAATTCATTATCAATATCTTTATAATCTAAATGTCCACCCATCATATTTTCTTCTAGACCGCAATGTTTTAACGCCCCACCCATCATATTTCTTCTTAAATCGTTATCATGTTTAGTACTACCATCTAAGAAACTATATACTCTTGCTATTGCCCATTGTTCCTTGCTTAACTTCTGAGATGGCGGGGCATCAACATTTTTTACATAAGAACCTTTTAATCTAACACTTTTTAAATTAGTTTTATGTGCCCCAATACCACGATTATAAACTTCTTGTAATATTTCTAATGGTACACTACTAATTTTTGATAATTCTTGTAGTGAATATGGTTTATCTTCTAATTTATTTTTTTTAATAAAATTTAACCTATGTGTTAATGCTCCGCCTTCAATAGGCATTAATGGACGATATGCCCAATAAGCCCCCCTATTTCCGCCCTTCATTTCTGATAGTATAATAGCTTTTTCTTGTTTTTTTGCTGTTTCTAATGGTAATGATTTATTAGAAAAGCATTTATTAGGTTCATCTTTTTTACAAACTCTATAACCATCTTCAAATTCTTCAATAATATATGGCATTTATTATTATAGTTTAGATATAAATTTACTAACAATAATATCATAAGGTAAATTATATTTATCTTTTATATGTTTCATTAATTGATAATATTCATTTAATGTTCTATTATATTTTACTAAATTAAGAATCCTAAAACAACAATGTCTACCACATGTATTTATTTGTTCTGATACTTCACTTTGATAGTTAATTGGATTATAAATAACTTTCTTCTCTTTATTTAATAAACTTGTTAAAATGGCGTGTCCTTGCCCAAGTTCTTTATTAGTTTGGCAATCTTCCCACTTTAATATTTCTTTATCTTTGTAGCCGTAAGGGTCAAAGAATTCATAAGTATTATCATATTTAGATATACAGCACCAATGACCATTGTTTGGTGATTGCTCATACAACAAAAAGCAATAATCTACATCATCAGTTAGTAAATCATCAATATCATTATATTTTCCTAATTCTGAATATTTCATTATTTTAGCATCAGGGAAATATTCCCTTATTGTATCATCGCCCATTGGTGTTTCTATAACTTCTTCCAGTTTTTTATAATTATCATTGCCACCATTAAGGCTGACTTTTGATATTTCTTGTCCCATAGTATATATTAATATAATAGAAATTATATTAATAAATATTTATAATCATTTTAATCATCATCATCCATATTTACCCCATAATCAAGGGGGTTAGGTTCTTTACTATTCATAAATTCTTCTTGTTGTTCTGCCCATTTAATCGCTTCTAATTTTTTTAGTTCTATTTCTACTTCTTTATTAACTTTAATCATAACTTCTAAACCTTCTAAATCTTTTGTAAATTCTCCAATTTCATAATGACTAGTTTTTTTAATGTATACAATTTTAATGACTTCACAACCTAATTTTCCATTTAATAGTTTTGCTACTTTTTGGTTTTTAGATTTAATATTAGCTTCATTAACTGCGTAGTTCTTACTAATCCATTCATTAGTAGAATCTGAAATTTTCATATCTGATGTATCTAATTCAGATAAAAGATTAACTTTATTATCTGCTTTAATTTTTTGGACTAATTCACAATCAATATTTTTAAAATAATTATCTAGTTTCATATTCCATACAAATTCACGATTTATTTCGTCTAAGTGTCTAAATTTAATGTCAAAATAATATTTTTGAACTTGAAACTTTTCAATCATATTAGCTTCCATTTTGTATATTTTTTCACATTCTATTTTTTCACATTCATATCCATCAATTTCTTCAAGTGATTTATAAGGGACTAATATTTTACACTCAATAGCGTTAGATTCATTTTTAACTCTATCATTTTCACATATCATATCACATTTATAATTAGTTAATGAACAAAATTTAAGAAATGTAGCTTCAAAATCGCTTTGACGCTCTAAAATAACATTATTGATTAGATTCTTGTATACTATGTCATCTGTTTCCATAAACAATTTACCATAATTAACAATATCTTTATTCATTGTATCAAAAAAGAATATATCCATAATATTTTCATTTGGTTTTCTAATTCTCATTGATGATTGGATAACATCACGAATATTATTAACCATTCCAGACATCATAAGATATACTTTATCAAATTTATCACCTTCATAATTTACTCCAACTGTAATTGATGATGTAGTTATGATACAATCATACTTTTCCCATTCTTCTTTTACATTGTATAATGTTTTTCTATCTTTATCTGACATATCACCATGATAAACCATTATTTTAGGTTTTCCTTTACATCTCATTATAATATCTGTTCGTAATGCTTCAATACTATCGTGTTTTTTACCATTTCCTTTAAAAGCATAGAATATATATAATTTTTTACCATTATCTAAATCTTTAATAATATTATTAATTGTTGTATCTTCTCTTGTGTATTGGTGTAAAATCTTTTCATTTGGTCTAGCATCTGATGTATAAGTAATGATATTATCATCTTTTACATCCATATCATTCATAAATTTAATAGTTTTGGTTGTTGTGAAAGCATCTAATAAGATAACTTTCTTAGAACTATTAAGTAATTCTTTAAATTTAGTCCAATTAGTATTAATGTTTTTGCCATGTGTTTCAGAATCCCAACTACATAATAAAGTTTCAATTTCATCAATAATAACAACATCAAATTTACTAGTATCTTCTAGTTTATGTAATGATTCGCATGATATCATAAGTTTATTAGCTTTATTAATACATTGTTCTTGTTTTTTACCACCTTCTTTTTTGTAATTATATACATCCATCTTTTTATCTTCAAATCTTTGGTATGTATTCATTACTAATGAAATTCTTGGAGTTAACCATACAAAAGATTTTTTAGTTTTTTCAAGATATTCTACGGTCATTGATGTTTTACCACCACCCATACCAATATTAAAAATTACGCATTTATGAGGTGTTTCAAAGTGTTTCATCTCTAACATTTTATCAATTTTAATAGATGGTATATTGAACGAATCTAAAAATGATGCGGTGTTTAGGGTCTTTAAGTCCTTTTTTACGATGTTTAATTGAGGATAATGAAAAGATAATAATTTACACATTCCAACTTTAGACATTTTATATTCTTGTTTCCCGATGGTTTCCCAATGTGTATTTTTCCATTTGTTTTTTCGTTCTTCTGAATCATCTTTAGTCTTTGCCCAGTCCCAAAACTGTTCAAATGTTAAACCGTTCCAATAACAGAATAAAGCAACTTTCCAAGTATAAGAATGAGGTAAACTTTTTTCAGATTTAGCAAGTTGTAATAATTTAAAACTATCTTCTAAATCTTCAGTTGTAAAGTCTTTAGGCAGAACCAAGTTTTTTAAACTCTTATCAATACATACTAACTCTTTAATATCTGTTTCATCATTAAATACATCTTCATTATCTTTGACATATTCAAATTTTGACTCATTACCAGTAAAGAAACTATTAATAAAATGATGTTCTTTATTGGTATCTTTAATAATCAATTGTTGTTGTCTATTTGGTTTAGATTGGAAGATACATTTCATAGCACGATTTTTAGTGTATACCATCCAATCAAAATATTGACATTGTGTTTTTTTAATTTTTACAACTAATGCTTTTAATTCCATTAATTCATTTTCATTACTAATAACCATACTAGGGATTGTAATATGATATGATTTTTTAGTTTGTTCTTCTGAACCACTAATAGCTAGTTCAACATCTCCAAAATATTTTTTAATAATAGTAATAACATCATCTAATTGTAATTTATCAGGTTCGCCACAATCAACATCAAAATAAACTTTCTTAGGATATGATGCTAGAACTTCACAAATAAAACTATTGTTATTTTCAACTAAATTAATAATTTGATTTTCTTTAAGAACTGCCCATCCATGTCCCTCTTTATGATGAACAAGTTTAAACATTCTATCATTGCCCATTGTTTCCAGTAGTGATTCTTGTGAACCTTTGTACATTGTCCATTTAATATTTCCAAATTTCATAACTTTCTTAATCATTTTTTCCTTGTATATATATATATAAGATTTTATTTTTAAGTCTTTTTATACTCAAATATTTAATTCATAATATTTAAAGATTTTTAAATATTCTATATATTTTTTATAAAGTTAATAAATAATTTCTATACTATTTTTTAAAGTATTTTAAAACTTAAAAATATATTCTTATATATTTTTAAATTACAATTTATTTTAAATGCTTAGGATTCGTTGAGGGTTATTTTTTTGAATTTCTAAAGCTTTTTTATGCTTTTTAGTTGTTAAGTGATGATGCTTATTAAATACACTATATGAACCATAGCATACAGCACAATCTATTTTAGGGTCATTGCGATGTTTATTAAGGTAGGTTTGGTAGTATTCTTTATTTTTATTTTCATTTTCCATATTTTCCATTTCTGTATATATATATATAAGATTTTATTTTTAAGTGTTTTTATACTAAAATAATTATTTAAAGTATTTTTATACTAAATATATTATATCGGAAAAGTAAGATTTTTATCATATTATTGATTAAAAAATATAAAATCTCTTTTTTCCGATATTTCTAAAACTCTACTATAATTTTATCATTTTTAGGCTTCATTTTAATTTTCATTTCCATATCTTTTTTCTTTCTAGGTTTCTTGACTTTAGCTACTTCTTCTATTTTAATATCATCATCTGAGTTTAATTGTTCTTCATCTTTAATATAATCTCTTATTTGTGTTTGTAATGTATGTCCCATCTCTTTGGCGTCTTCACCCATTTCTTTTATTACTTCACCATATTTAGAAGATTGTCTACTATGTCTTAACATGGATGAACCTACATTTTTACCAAATACTTTATTTAATATTCTAGTAATACTATTAACAGTTGAAAATGGCGATGAGTTAAAATAAACTAAAAAGGGCTCATTAGTTGTCTTTTTCATTTTACCTTTAATGATAGGGTGATGTTTGAGATACATGTTAATTACATCTTTTAGCGGTTCATTAAAATAAATTTCTTGTTGTCCTTCCTTCTTTGCTGTCTTGTACACATTAAAAATAAATTTATTATCTGTATAATCTAAATAATTTTTATCATCGGGTAGTTTCTCATTAAATTTATAAACAATATTCATTTTCATATAGTCTTGATTGCGTCTGGGTTTAGCATAATAATATAACGATAAAACCATATATGACAATAATATATTATATTGAGTTTCATTAATTATTTTATTACTAATAAATTTATCTACCTTTTCTTTTAATTCATTAATTTTTACTTCTACATCATCCCATTTAATCCAGTTTTCTTTTTGTTCTTCTGTCATTTCTCCTTGGGGTTTTGCTTTAATTTCTTTATTCTTATCAATCATTAATTTATAATATTTATCGGCTAGCATACCAATTTTTTTATTATCTTTCATAGTATTCATAGTAGCCACAATAGCTATATAATATCCCCGCTGTGTATTTGGTTTATACGCTTCAAGCTTCTTTACAATATTGTCAGTATTTTCTAAAAATTTAAAGTTCTTAAATGGTAAATCATCATTTAATTTCTGTAAATTTCTAATGTATAATTTAATTGATGAAGGGCTTAAATTTTTTTCAGTTAACTTATTTTCTAAAGTTTTAATAAATTCCATTGTTATATAATATAACTTAGATTATTTTTTTTTAGATATTTTTTATATTATTATTTTTAATCATCCCCACTTAATAACCACATTTCACTTTCACACATTAAAACTTGCGGGTAATTTTTGAATACACAAGCCCACCGACTTTTACATTTCTTAGCTCGTACCATATCTAATTTATCAAGACCTACATATTGTTCTAATAAATATCTTAGTTGTCTTAAGCTCCCAGAATGAGGAAAATATACAACTATAGAACATTCATTTAATATGCGTCTTGTATCCTTACCACCAGTAGCAAGATGATTTACCACACAGCACGATATTTTAAAGTGTCGTCCGATTTCTAAAACTTGGTTTAAAACCGTATAAACTGCTTCTCTATGCTTTTTATTTCCAATAACATCAATATCATCAAAAATAACCAAAGATTCTTCAAATAATGATACATCAATAGGGTCAGATATTAAAGTATCATCTATTTTTACTCTTTTTAATTTAATTTCACTGTCAATTGTTGTATCTTCACTTAATGCTGAAAACATATATATTTCTCTTTTCTTAAAAGTCTTCTTATATTCTTTACAATATTCTTTTATAAACCAACTTTTACCACTTCCTGATGCACCTGTTATATAGGCACATGTTCTTTCAGTAGTTGTATCTGGTATTAATTGAAACTTACCATCAGTTAATTTAATTTGTGTAAAGTCTTTTGTTATACCATCGTCAGTTTTATCACTAACAGAAATTATTTTACCTTTATATTTACCCCCTTCAATCCTTGCTAGAGGACGACCAATTTTATCTATGTTTAATGCCATTAATATTTGTATATATATATAATTAGATTTTTTTATAAATCTATAATTTATAAAAAATACTTAATAAATATATTATATCGGAAAAGTGAGATTTTTATCAAATTATATGATATAAAATAGAAAATCTCTTTTTTCCGATATAATATTTAACCACCTAAAATATCTATGTTGTTTTGTTCAATATATTGTTTTCCTGCTTCATTAATTATCTTATCATTATCTTCAATAAGTTTATCAATATTAACATTATCTTGTAATCCCATGTCAAATAAAGATACTTTAACTTTCTTTAATACATCTATATCATCATAGTGTTCTAAAATTAATTTAATAGCTTTTAATCTGCTGTTCATACGGTATAATATACCAATTTTACTATTAAAGAATTTTGTTAATTCAACAATAGTATCTAAGTTTGTGTTCTTTAATTTGTACAAAGCAAGTAATCTTTTTAGTGCTTTATAGAACATACCATTATCATATAATTCTTTTTTGTCTTCTTTCAACTCTGTAATGAAAAATGTCATATCTTCAATAAGGTTAAATGAATAAATAATGGATAATTCCATAAAGTTATAATCATAATAAATGACAAAATCTAATTTTATATAATCAACATCTTTTAATGATTTATCTAATTTATATTCTCCTCTATTAAAATACTTATCTTTTTCACCATTTTTATATTGGTTCTTAGCTTCTATAAAATACATATTAGGATTAGATGATGTGTTATAAATAACTTTCTTGATATTATAATTAACACTCTTGTTATTTTCTTTGGTTTGAATTAAACAAAATAAATCTAAGTCAGAAGGATATAATTGTGATTGTAGACCAGCAGTTCCCAAAAGTGATATATAATTATTCTTATATTTGAGTGGTAAAATGTAATCGTATATTTCTTCCGTTATTTCTCGTTTTTGTAAAACATTCATGTGTAATATAATATAAATTAGATTTTAATTTATATTAAATTAAATATTTTTATAATTCTATGTTTATTTCATACCTTGTAATAAGTAATAATCATCAAGCATATCATTATATCTCATTGGTGCAGGTTGTAATTTTAGATACTTTGGTGAATCTCTGCTTGATGGTTTGCCATCTCCTTCAAGTACTATTTCTGCTGGTGCTTGTAATTGTGCGATTTTTTGATTTAATTTAGTTCTTAATTTATTTTTAACATAATTTTTATTAGAACTATTAATATTTTCCTTAAATATTTTAAGGTAATACTCTTTTAATTTATCAATACCAATACCTGAAATATTTTGAATAATTTGTTGATATTTTACAAGTCTTGATTTCTTTGGTGGTGGTGCTTTTTCTTCTAATTCTTCTTCTTCTTCTTCAGCTGGTGGTGCTGGTGGTTCATCTTCATCTTCATCTTCTTCATCTGGTGCTACTTCTTCTTCACCTTCATTCATTTCTAAAGGTGGTAGTTCATCATCTTCTGGTGCTTCTTCATCCCCGCCTTCAGCATTTACACCATCAACGCCTAACCCATCATCTTCTTCATCTAGTTCATCATCTATTTCTGGTGCTTCAACTTCGTCAGCTCTCTTTTTTCTCTGAAGTTTAATAACAGCAGTCCAATTATTACCTAAAAATTTATCTGCTAGTTCTTCTATTTGGTCTTTATCAACAAAATCTTTTTCTTCGGCAATCATGGCAACATCATTAACTAATGGCTTTAATTCATCAAGTAAATTATTAATTTTTTGAATATCTCTATTAGCAAGTCCACCAACTAATAACATGTGTTTTAAATAACCCATTAAAGTATTCCAATAAGATATAAGTTTACCTGTATTATCTCTATTTTCTAATGTTCCAGTATTGTATTCATTAACAATTGCTTCTAATTCTCGTTTTACTAATTCTAAACCTCTTGTAAATTCATAGGCAGTCATTCTAGTAAATTTATTTTGAAATTTCATAGGTGTGTCAAATTGTGCTACATGTCTTGCATTATTTGACATTATTTGAGTTCTGATATTTCTGTCTTCTTCGTCCAATTCGTTAAAGCGTTTATCATCTAGTAATTTGTATAACTTTGGCATCTTAATTTCTATATAATATAAATTAGAATTTAATTTATATTAAATATTTTTAAATTTTAGATTATGTTTAGTATAAATTATGTTGTTTAACATATTGAGAGGCTTTAATCATTGATAAACCTTTATCTTTCATAACTTTTTTTACTATTTCTGCTCTTTTAGCTCTACCACCTGAAACACCACCACCAGATTTACCTTTACCTTTATGTAAACTATCTTTCATCATACTACCATCAGGCATCATATGATAACCTTTTTTACCAAGTCCAATAGCTCCTCTAACTGTTCCTACTGTATCATTAATTTTACTAGCAATAGGCATTATAATTTCATTCATCTTTTCTGGAAATTTCTTAAAAAAATTAGTGAAAGAATCCCACCAACCAGAACCAAGCATTCTTTTAGTATTTGCTTTTCCGTATTTACCGAGACCAACCCAAGATTTGATACGATTGAAATCAAAACTGCCTAAATCTTTTTTGAATTCTTCCCAACCAGCACCAGTTAGACCAGTATGTTTTTTCAATGCCATCATGTCTTTAGGTTTTGCCATACCAATATAATCTTTGATACGATTCCAATCAAATTTATTTACATCATCTTTTAGTTCTTTAGTTCCTGAACCTTTTGAAACTTTCATTATCTCTTCATCCCACCAATTTTTACCTGAACCTTCCATAACCATTATCTCTTCTTGCGGTTGAAATCGTTTATCTCTTCTTTGTTTATAAATTTCATCAGGTCTTGCTATTCTATCTTGAATTGGCATATTCAATAGACCAGCTCCCATTTTAGATTTACGCCCTCGTTTTGCTTTACCATAACCCAAAGCAGATAAGCCCATTGTTATTGGAAACGCACCAGTAGCAGTAGCAAGCGGTTTTAATAAATATTTAGCCCCAGGTTCAAATACCATGTTAAAACCCCGTTTAAAATCATCCCAAAAACCAGCACCCATCATTCTTTTAGTATTTGCTTTACCATACTTACCCAAACCAATCCAAGATTTCACAGTATTGAAGTTAAAGTTTGATAAATCTTTTTTGAACTCGTCCCAGCCTTTACCAGTCATTTTTAAATGTTTCCCGAGACCTACCCAATCTTTAATACGATTGAAATCAAATTTATTTAAATCATCTTTCAGTTCTTTAGTTCCTGAACCAACACCAACATAACATATTTTAGAATCTTCTTTTTTCATTTCTTTAACACCACCTTTAGAACTTGCTACGGGTTGAAATAATTCTACAGTTCCTAAACCCATT
>Ga0181357_1000322_pt1 | contig 17438 bp, 19 predicted proteins | sample Fa13VDMM110DN_FD_130094 | JGI IMG/M metagenome (GOLD analysis project Ga0181357, IMG submission 130094) | Freshwater viral communities from Lake Michigan, USA - Fa13.VD.MM110.D.N | ecosystem: Environmental > Aquatic > Freshwater > Lake | place: USA: Michigan | collected 2013-09-24 | reverse complement strand
CTAGTTGCTACTAAAGCATATGATGAGGATGTGGCTGTATTAGCGTGACCAGCATTATTAGCATATGATGCAGATAATACGCTACCTGATGTGCTAGCTATCTCAATTATACTTTCTGACCCGGCAACATCTCGTTTAAAAAATACCTTACCGTCGTATGTATTTATTGCTATCTCCCCTAAGTCTAATGAACTTGTGGTTGGTATTTTACCTGGAACTGCGCTACGCTTTAACTCAATTTTAACAGCCATGTATATGGGTTCTATCTAAAGTATGTACTCGAATATAGCTTATATAAGCTCTATTTATAAATATCGAATTAAAATGTTCCTCCATCAATTGGTTCACCATTATATGATCCTGATGCAACATTTGGTGAATCTACAACATTAAACGAACCTGAGGATACTAATGCAGGATAGTTTGGACTTGTTTGTGTTATTTGTAAGGAGCCGGATACATTTAATATATTGGTTGATTCGTTGTAGCTTAAGTTACTACGTAATTGTTTAATTTTTATAAGTGCCATTTCTATTCAAATTTACCAATACCTATAATTTCATCTGTAGCTTCTAATGAATATGATAATAGAGATGTATTAACTACTAATGTACTTGATGTGTCATTATCTACGAATGATGTAATTGCTGTCTTTTCTATTAATACTCCATTAGCAAAAAACATAAAATTATCGGCAGATGTTGCAGGTACTCCTGATGGAGCTATAGTCCATCCTGCATTAAAGGTAACTGTATTACTATTAATAACTGTACCTGATACTTGAATACTCCTACTAAGATATTGTATTACATCTTCTGTTAATCCTTCTGTTATTTGAATTGTAACATTAGTAGAATCTGCTGCCTGGACTGAAGATATCTTTTTAGCTTTAGGTTTTCTAATATTAGCAGTAAATTGTTCGCTAGAATCAGCTACCTCTAGTCCGAATAATATTTGAGTATTGCTAAATGTTCGATTTATACTTGCTAACTCTCTATTAACAGAGTCGGGAATGATATATCCATTTAGAACCATGTCAAAAGTTGATTTAATAGTTCTATCTGACCCTTGTTCTAGTATTATTTGATTGGAAAATGAATCTATTCTTGTTCTAAACTGAAATTTACTGGGGTCTCCCCAATAAGTATTAGATGCAAAGTTAATAGATTCTATTAATTTATCCATTTGTTCAACAAAATTAGTAAATACTATGCAATTATACGTAATAGTCACATAATCAGGCGGAAAAGCTGCAACATACTCTATTTCGGGAGTTCTATTAGTTAAAATATTGAAATTATCGTATATATTTCTCTTACTAAATTGCTTTTTAAACAATATTAGGTTATTTACTTTGTTTCCATCTAGTTTATTACCTAACTCTCTATTAGCTTGTATGTTTTCTCGCCTATATATTATCAATGGACACTGTATTTTACCTTGAGCATCCCTGTAAAACCCATCTGCCTGAATAGACTTCCACCTTTCAGGTGATCCGTATATTACAGGAACCATTAATCTTGTATTATTTTGGATTACTGATAGCTTTAATGTGTTATCAAAGTAATATTGTATTGATTCATCTATATCTTTTATACCAATAGATATATTTCTTGCGGTATCTTTTAGTTGAGATATTTCATTTGCACGATTAAATTGAGGCTGGCCTGGTTTATACGGCTCAGAAAACACACTGTTAGGATTACCGAATGTTTCATCGTACGGCATTACGAGCTTATTCATAAACTCTACTTTATTTTCCGGCCTTGGTATGCTTCTCTTTGCCATTTTTATATTACTTGCGTTATTCCTAACTTATCACCTCTGGTGTAGTAGGTGGTTAATATATACGAATAGCTATTACCGTAATTTTCTAGTCCTTGAGAATATGCATAATTATCATCTTTACCTACTATTAATTGATTGGTATTAACGTTATCCACTTGATAATACAGTTCATTATACATAATTACATCTCCTATTTCAGGAACTACATTAGCATCTACTATCATATCTTTTAAAAATCTAAAAGTTACTGCACGGCCTCTATCTAATCCTTGATCCTCTATTGATGAATCAAAATCTCCTCTTTCGATTATGCAGTTAATTAATATAGGTCCTATAAAGTTTTTAGTAAGTGATTCTCCGTATATATTAGCGGGAGTATCGTTAAGAACAATCTTATAATATCCAATTTGTTGTGTTATTATATCATTTAATAACTCTTTTGACATTATTTTAAATGTATCTATATCTCTTGAACCACCAAATATTGCCATTTTTCTATTATCCTATATAAATAAACATTGGAATTTCTCCCATTGTATAACTTAATGCAGTAGTTTCTGCTTGTTTTCTCTCTAACTGCTTTTGTCTAGTAGTTTCTTCTAAATCTCCTCTTAATTTTTCTATTAATGAATTTTTTTCTGATCTAGCGTCAGTTAATAAGTCTCCTTGATTCATAGTAGCTTCAGCACCGGGTATTGGTACTGTAGTATATTTTCCTCTTATGTATGCTAATGTTTCCTTAGCTAATGCTGCTGTATATTCAAATATCCAATATCTTCCTGGTGCATTAATATAAGAATAGGTAGGATTTTGATATGGAACCTTACTTGAATCTGATACTCTATTAGTAGATCCTGAATATGCTCCGTTAGCTGGATTTATTGATTCTGACTTTTTACTATATTCAAACCTTAAACGGTCTTCATTGGATGTAGGAATAGGGAATGTCTTTAATTGATTATTTACCAATTCAAATGAAGAATGTGATCTTCTTACATAATCGGACATTTCAATTGCCTGGATTCTTTCAATATCCCAGTATAGTGGGAACATCATATAAGATACTGCAGGAGAATATGATCCCCATCCAAATGTTTCTAGTAATCCCTGGTAGTTAAATCCTGATCCTAAGTAAGGATCAAAATATCTAACAATAGCAGGAGTTGTTTCATAAAAAATTCTTCTTATTTCTATTTTATCACCAGCTGATAGTGATGCTGATGCAGCTGCCCAGGCATTTAAATCATATGACTGTATACCTTGTTGTAAAGGTAATGATCCTGTATACCATGTTACGTATCCTCCAGCTCCGGCCTCTCCTGCATAATTTTCTGCAATAGCTATTAAATTTGATAATGTTGGATTTATTACAGAATTATTTAACTGAGATCCGGTGGAAGAACCTTCTAATGTAATGTAATTATCTCTTATTTTAAATAGATATATTTCATTACCATACGTAGTAACTGCGTTCTCAAAGCATGTATAAAAGTTTTCATCATCTAATTCAACATCCATTACCGGGTATCCTAATCTTCTTGCACAAAAATTAGCTACTTTTGGACCATCGGTTTGAAATGATACATCAGTATCATAGAATCCGAATGGAGTAGAACCAGATATTGGGCCCGGAGAACCGTCGTAAATAGGTTTGTTAGCCATTATTTATTAGTATTTATCTAATATAAATATGCTAGGAATTCACTTCTAGAAATGTTCTTTTATATATTGTATTACCTTAATAGCAAAGGGAGACGGTATTAACATATACTAAGAGTATAAGTACTCATATAGCTATTTATTCTTTAGCATACGTAGGGATATTAAGTCTATATAAATAAAAAAGGCCGGCAAATGCTGCCGACCTTTCTTTAGATTAAACTTTATCTAAAATTAGACAATGTTTAAGTCTGCTACGTAAACTTTACCGTAGAATTCCGGTCTGATCATCTTCTTAGCGTAACGAGTCATGATACCTTTACGCGGAGTAAATGTAGCTGGATCGTATACTAGTGGAGTCATGATTAACGGAATATATGGAGCGTAAACAGCACCTGATTCTAAGAATTGGTTACCACGGAAGCCCATTAATATTAAGTTTTCAATCATATAAGGGTTTTTGTAAACCTTGTAACGACTGTTTAATTGACCTACTTTCTGTACACCGAATGCATACTTCATAGTATCAGCAGCACCGTCTGTGTCTGCAGCAAATCCTGGAATTGATTCAAGGATAGTTGAAACAGCTGGTGAGACCATCATAAAGTTAGCACCACCACGTAATGTACGTTGGTGAATAATGTTAGAAATCTTCTGTAATTTAATTCCTAAAGTTTGGAACCAAGACATTTGAGTGTAATATACTCCAGATACATTAGAATCGAATGCAGTACCTGTTGAATTGATTTGATTTCCTACTTTTGCTGACCAATATTCAGTTGATGGAGCATTTTCGATCAACATATCTAAGATTTCTAAGTCAATCTCTAAAGAGATATATTCAGATAGCATAGATGTTAATTCTGCTTCAGCATCTAATGAATGATAAGCATTAAGATCCTGTGCAAATTCAGGAGTCCATTGTGCTTTCAACTTACGTGTCTTAGCAGAGATTGCTTCAGAACGCATTTGAACGTTAATTTCCGGGATAACGATTGAAGTAGCTGACTCAGCGTTAGGAGTTGAATATCCTGTTGATGGAGCATCTTCGAAATCACCTCTCTTATTGAAATCTGTCTTCTTGTTGTACTCAACTATAAATGCTCCAGATACTGGAACCTCTGCAGTAGAAGCAGAAACATAGAATGATAAATTAGATCCAGATATTCCTGTTAAAGCCTGTAAGTTATCGTTTACACCTACTGAACCTGAAGTTACAATAAATGCACGAATACCGTTTGGATCTAAATCAGAAATTGAAGATGTAGATACTGTAATTTTTTTAATCTCGCCAGCTAATACTGATGCAGATAAACTAGCATCGAAGTTTACACTAGCCCATGATGCAGTTGCTACAGTACCTGCGATAGAAGCAGAGAACTGATTGATTGAGTAACCAAAACGTCCAGCGCCATAAAGACCGCCTGCAGCTGCGTTACCGAATCCTGAATCACCTGAAACTGTTTGCTGACCGAATAAAGATCCGTTAGCTGCTCCTGTTTGGAAAGGATTTTTTTCAGTTCCGTACTGGAAATCTAAATAAAATACTAAACCGGCAGGTAAGTTCATTGGCTGAACTGAAACGAATTCTTTAGCTGCAATTTGACCGAATACTTTACGTACTAAAGGTAAAGCAACACCAGCCCACTGCTCACCGTTACCTGGAGTAAATGTAGCTCCAGAAGTAGTACCACCACCTGCTGAAGATTGCTCCATTACTAATTGCTTAGCTTGATTTTCTAACAACACTGCCATGTTGTTTTTGTCTTGTCCTTCTAGTCCTTCTAATAGACCAGATTTAGACCATTTTGATACTAGCTTTTGAGCGTCAGACTGCATGTTTTTGTAAGGGTTTGCAGATTCTAACAAGCTACTTAGGTTATTTTCCATTTTCTAAAATAAATTGTTTAATTAATTAATATGCTTTTTTTATACCAGCTAAAATTTGTAAACGGCTAACATAAGCATCTGATTCTACGATGGGCTTTACTGGTGCTTTACCCATTGCTTTTGAAGCAAATCCTACTGATTCTTTAATTGATTGTTTTTTAGTTTCTCCTAATGAATCTTTTAATGTTTCGTAAATGTTTTGAGCTTCTCTAGTAGTGCTTGCTCTGTCAAATGCATTAACAACTTTTACTTTTTGTGATTCTGTTAATGTTTTAGCTTTAAAGATTTTATTAACGTAAAGTAATTTAGCATTTAATAAGTTGATTTCATTTAAAGAATTCTTTAAAGAATTGATAGTTTTAATAGCTTCATGCAATTCTGCTTTTAACTCTTTAGTATCATCTTTCTTTTTAGCTTCTTCCATTTTATCTTCACCTTCTAATTGTGCTAAGATTTCATCTAAGCCAATAACTTCTTCTTCATCACCTTCTAATCCTTCTAAATCTTCTTCACCTGATACTCCTCCTGACATTACATCAGCGATTACATCACGGATAAGATCTTTGAACTCTTCTACAGATAATTCAGCCACTTCTTCAGCTCCTTCTTCGGATTCGATATCATCTTCACCTTCTTCTTTTTCGGCATCAATTTCTACTTCTTCCTCTTCCTCAGCTTCTTCCATTGCAGGTTTTTGTTTTCCGTGAGAGTATCCATTTGACATTTCTTCTAGATCAACATCATCTTCTTCATCATCATCACCTTCTTCTAATTCAGCTAAGATTTCCTCTAAAGTCATTTCATTAACTTCTTCAGATTCTTCCATTTTACCATCTTCGCCATATTCATGTCCTTCTTCCATGTTATCAACGTCCTCTTTTAATTCATCTTCTTCTAGTTCAGATAATTTAAGGCGGAACATTTCTTGAATTTTAGGATTGAAAGCTTCGGCGATTGCTTGCTTTGCTTGTGCCATAGAAATTTCTTTTAAACTCTTAGCATCAGCAATTGCTTGTTTGTACAATTCTTGATTTTTCATCTATAAATCTTGTTGTTTGTAATTGCTTATTTGAGATATTCAAGCAATATAAGGTTTTTTACTAAAACAATGCTGTATTGGGACGGCATATACAGTAATAAATATGGAGGGATATGCGAAAAAAGAAAAAGCTCATAAAAATTATGAACTTTTATTATATTTTATATTAAATGTTATTATCTAATACAGCATTCACCTGCCTGCTCACATATAATCTGCGATATTATATCATTTACTTTTGTAAATTTATTGCTTTGAATTATATCTTCTGCTGAATATCCTTCATTAAGACCTATTGGTTTTACATATGCACCGTAAGTAGATGGGGTGGATACGAAATCCCAGCATATTAATTCTAGATCTTCTTCTACTTGAACTAAGCCTTCGCCTAGAGGTGAAACAGATCCTAAAGCCCTAGATGATACTCCTACATTTATATTATTAAGGAATAATTCTTTTAATATATTACCAGACGGTATTGGTAATATTTCGAATTCACCGTATAGATCATCTCCATCCCACCATACCCTAGAAATGTTATGTGATACATTTTTAAGGTTAATTACTGATGATTCCGGATGGTCTAGTTCTCCTAATGCTCTTTTTTCTGCAATAGGTCCTTTAAGGTATTTATCAACTTCTCTTGCTAATATTTCTTTAGAATATATTCTTCTATTAGCATTCGCTTTGTTAGCTTCTTGCATTTTACCGCTAACAATTAAATTCTTACTAGGATTTAGCCTAACCTCATTTAGTTGCTGGGGTTGGGGCTTGAATGTATTATATTCTATTAATACTTGCTTAGACATTGTTATGCTTTTCTTTTAGTAAATTTTACACCTGCTGCTTTTAATTCGTCTTCATATGCTCTTACCCCTGTTTCTGACTTGTATACTTTGTTACCGCTAGCACCTATAGTAAATTCAACAGCTTCTTTTTTTAAATGTTTAACAACATACTCCTTAATTTTAGATTTAATAGTATTTTGAGCAGATGATTTTTTACCTATCATTTTTTTAGAAAAATTACTAAAATCTTTTTCTTGCCTAGCTTTATCGTCGTTTTCAAATATATCTTCTATCGGTATATTATCATTCGGTAATGGTTTACGTACTGGTTTATTTTCTGGTTCCGGTTTAGATGTTTTTGGTGATATAAAGTATACATATTCATCCCTATCACCATGATCTTCATACCTTTCTTCTACATCAAAATGACTTTCTAAGGTTCTAAGAGCATCTCCTACTAGCCTATATATACCTGATACTTTGCTTCTAACATATACATCGCCTGTTTCTTTTATATCTTCGATGTTAAATACATCGGCACGAGCACCGCCGTCTTTTTTAATTATTTTTTCAACATTAGCTGCTGATAGCTCTGTATTATTTTCCTTATCCTCTTTCATTAACTTAACACCTTTAGGCATTGCTTTAGATGCTTTTTCTTGTTTACTTAAAGAGGTTTTAGTATTAGCAATTTCTTTTTTAACAATAGATTTTAATTGATTTAATTTATCTATTTGATTATCTTTTTTTAATTCAGTATATTCAGAAGATACTACTTTTTTATTATTAATTTTCTTAGTAGCTTCTGCTTTTAAATTAGTATAATATATTGGATCTTTTTTTAGATTCTTAAGAACTTTTTTAACTGCATTTTGTAATCCTTCTCCTGAGAAATCTCCTACTAGATCTACTTCATAGCTAACACCGTTTCTATATTCAATAGGATTAACTGTATCTATTTCGTTGGTAAATTTATTTAATGTTGCTGTTCCTTCGCTTAATCTATTTAATACTTTATCAAATGAATTTTTATTTTCTAATGTATGACCTCCAGGAAGTGCATGCTTTTCTTGTTCACGATCGTATCTATTAATTATTTCTTGATCGTCTTCACTGCTTTTTAAAATATTACCTAGTGCAGATATAAAATCTGACGGCCAGTCTTCATCAGCATATCCATTAATTAGATTCGTTCGAACTGTACTTGAAAGACCGGCTGATTTCATTAATTCAACAGCATATTTAAAAGCAGCTCTTTCGAACATTTTTCTATCTTGTGATGCTAATTTTTGTAATTCCGGGTATTTACCAGCTACAGCTTTAGCTAAAGTCTTTGAGTCTTGATATTGAGTATCTACCTTATTTTCTTTAAAAGGAGATATAAATAAAGCAGCTGCTATTTCTGGTTCAGAAATACCTAGTGCCTTAGCAACATCTGTAAATGTAGTTTGTGAATTTTTTCCAAACATTTCATTATATTTGTCTTGAATTTGTTGAGAGGTGACATTATTTTCAGATATAATTCTTTTACTCTTTAAAATACTAATGGCGTCTTCGTAGGAATTTCCTTTAGAAACATATTCTGATAATGTATTTTTTACATTATTTAAAAAATTATGCTTAGACATTTTGCCTTCTAAAAGGTCCTGATATTGATTTTGTATTGGTTTCATATTTTAATTATCTACCTTGTCCTCTATATTTTTTACCTACACTACTGTGTTTGTTTTGTCTTTTTTTAAATTTACCTATTCTTCTCTTACCAAACGTTACTTTAATTCCAGAAGAAGCTGCTCTTCCTCCTTTTACTTTTGCCATTTTACTTTAATTTTTTAGCTTTGATATATACCTCTTTAATGTTTTCGGTAACCTTATCTAATGCATTTAAAGTATGTCTAGATGACTTAATTTCATCAACCTGGTTTAATTCTTGTTTTAGTCTAATAGCGTATTCTAATAATTTATTAAGCTCGTTAGTTCTTTTTTTAACTTCTAAAATAGCTTTATGATAATGCTCTGATTTAGATCTAGTTTTAGTTTCATTTTTAAATCTAGAGTAATTTTCTTTTTGTAACTCTTTCTCTTTCGCTATTAATGCTTGAGCTTTCTTTATGGTTTCTTTATCTTTATCAGTTATTTTATGTCTTATTATAGGATCTCCTGTTTCTTCATCTTGAATAGTTTCTAGTTCATTATCGTCTTCAAACAGTTGCTGATAGTCAATCATTTCAGAGGGCCGATTAGGGATAGATGGTGCTTCTTTCCAGCCCATCTTACTTTTTAAATAATTATGTGCTGTTCCTTGTGCTTTCTTATTTGGATTATATGCAGTCTTACCTAAATAACCTTCACCTCCAGTTGAGGACTCTTCTTCAACCTTTATATACTCTAATACCTGCTTCTTAATAAAATCTTTTACCTTATCGTTATTCATTTTAATGATAGTTTAATTTCTTTAACTAATTCATAATACTGCATTAACGAAACTAAATTATCTTCTTTTATTGATTTTCTTTCAGATATCGGTTGAATAAGATTTAATACTTCATTTATTTTAATAGTAGTAATTTTATCATCTATCTTAGGTACTAATTTTTCTATTTCAGATTTAACCTGTTCAATTTTATTATTTAAGAATACTTTTAACTGCTTAGTATCTGATATATTATTTATGTACTCTTTTAGTATTTGTTTTTGATCGTCAGACAGGATATTGTATTGTGTATTAAATTTCTCAACTAGAATTTTGTAAGCAAGGATTCTAATATCCTTATCTTCTTTCATAAATTCTTCTACAGCTTTTTTTTCTATTTTACTCTCGGTCATTAACTCTTTAGTTACATGCTCTAGAATAGTTAATTTATTTACTACAATGGTTTTAGTATCTGTATAGCTCCTATCATTAGTAGATTCTATTAAAGTATATATTGCAGCAGAGAGTTTATAGTTATCTATTTTAGCTTTAAAAAAGTTTTCTACATCGTAATGTTTTTTAATCTCTCGAATAAGATTATACTTTTCTTTATTTAATTTCTCTTTTTGTAATTTTTTACTCTGCTCTAATACAACGTTAATTAATGATTCAGCTTTTCCTTCGCTAAGTTTAGGTGCATTAATAATAGTATTGTATAATCCATATTCTTTAGACATTTCTGTACCTTTAAAGAATTTTTTTATAATCAACACTGACTTGGAGTCTTGATTGGACATCATATCGGAGGTCACCTGTCTTACTAAAAGTTCAAACAGGATTCCGGTGTTTTTGTATTTAGAATGCTTTTTAATAGTACTCATGTAAATAGTATATACTAATAATAAATATGTACGTTATTCAATATCACTAATAATATTATGTTCGTCTAGTAAATTACTTTGCTCAAATAAATTAACTTTGTGATTTACATTAATTTTATCAAACATTGATTTATTAGTATAATAAACTATTTGCGCTTGTTTACTTTCTAACGATAAAGGTGAACCTCCTATATATTTTGTTCTACCTGTAGCATCCTCTCCTGATGATGGTTTTGCCTTCATATCGTATGAGCCCATTCTATCTCTACCCAATGGATCGTCTGCAGTATTTATAAATGAAGCCTTAGATTGAGGCCTTCCTGGTACCTTAATAGGTTCACTTGGGTCTTTTTCGTTGTACCCTAAAGGTACTTTTGATGCGGCAGTTCTTACTGAGTTTCCGCCGTATAGACTTGCGATTTGGTGCGGGGTGCCGTACGCTTGATTTGACTCTGATGGATCGTTTCCTTCGGTTTCGATTTGAGTATACCTAAATTGTCTCTTTTTGTCTTCTAATATTAGATCTCTAATTTCATCGTATTCATTTTCACTTAAGTGGAATAAATTATCGTATATCCAATCACTAGGAAATAGATTGTTTTCAGTCATTTGAGCTGCTAGATCTACTTTTTCTTTCATTAATGCTACTCTTTCTTGATCGTATATTATAGATGGAGTAGTAAGAGATAGTTCGAAATTTGTTAATGATTCTGCTGTATATCCTTGAGTGTATAAATGTACTAATGCAATTTTGGTTAGTTCTGATAGTACAATTCTTTGAATTCTTTCAATTGTTCTTGCAAATCTTATATCTTCTGCAGCTAAGGTTGCTTTACCTGTTAGGTCTTTTTCATATCCCATAAACGCTTTAGGGATCTTTAATGCGGCAAATAATTTATCTCTTAAATAAGCAACATCCTCTATTCCGTTATACTGTAATCCGGGTACAGTCTCTATTCTAGTTGATGTATCGTTACCTCTAACTGGTATAAAGTAATCTTCAAGTAAATTTTGCATATTATACTTAAGATTATATTGACCTGTATTTGGATCTACAAAAGGAATTTTCTTCATTTTAGAGATCATTCTTTGCATATATGTCTCTACTTCATTAGGAGGAATAGCTCCAACATTAACGTAATATGCTCTTTTATCTGGTGCTCTTACAATACGATGAATTAACATCGCATCTTCCATTAACACCATTTGCTTAAATATTTTTCTTCCGGGCTCTAGATAAGACCTGCCGTATGGCAAATAATTTACATCTCCTAATAAGCGGAAATGTGCCATTTCATAGTTTTCAAATGTTATTCCATCCTTACCTTCTATCATTCCAGAATATGTTGCCATATATCCAGAAGTGCCTCCTGATACTGCAGTTGGATCAAATTTAAATTGTACATAAGAAGGATTGCTAATATCGATACCTTCTAATCTTACGATTGTATATGCTGAGAATGGTATTACATTATATACTCCTATTTTTTCTGCAATCTCTAATTTAAGATAAAAATCTCCATATTTAGTCATATTTCTAATCCATGACCATAAATTAAATTCTATATTTAATACATCGTAAAATAAATTATATAGTATTTTTTGAATATTTTCATCGGAGGATCTGATCTGAAGCACATCTCCTTGTTCATTTTTTAGTGTACATTCGTCAGATACAATATCTAATGCTGATGCAATAATAGCGTCTGTATCCATAGCTTCGTAATCAGAGTAAAGCTGGACACGCATAGTCTGATAGTTCTGACTAGTGTTTAAGTTGTATGCATATGAGTTTGACGTAGTATATACTCTATTGAACCTGTCGACCAGGGCATTGGTTTGTAATACGCCGTTTGTTTGAATTCGATCGGTATCTATTACTTTAAGTTGGTTACCACCAATATTTCTTATTACTACATCTGTAGAGAATAATCTTTTTAATCTACTAAATACGTTTGATTCTGCCATTTGTTATAAATATAAATATATTATATTAACCAACTAATATCTTCTTGTTGGCCGTAAATATTAGTTTGATTCCATGGATTCTGACCTCCATAATCACTAGGACTATAAATTTGAAACCCACCATTATTACCTGTTTTACCCATTCCATTTAGTGAAGCTCGTGCTAAATCTTCACCTGTCTGCATAAATTTTAAAGCCGTATCTCTTAAGAACATTGCTATTGATAGAGGTATGACTAGATCATCATTATACGAATCCATAGCCTGAGCCCTGCCGTTTTTCCAAATAAAGGTTCTTAGTTCTGATAATGTTCTTTTAGACTTTATTGTTAAAGACCTTTCATTAAGATAAGAAATTAATTTCGAAATAACAAGAGGTCTTGTTTTTAAATTTGTACAAAAGCCAGGAATCATACCGTTTCCGGAATTAAATTTATTGAGATACATCTCCACATTTGTTAATGCTATATCTGATGATGGTGAGTAATACAGGTTTCTATACCCTCTTTCAATTGCTGTTTGGACAACATCCCATCCGATGTTATTATTCTCTATAACTAATAAAGCGTCATTATATTCTGTTGAAATTCCTACTAATAAGTTACCGTAATCTCTTGTACCTATTTGACCTTTATACTCACATACTTGTGTATTTGACTCAATATCTATAATATGAAATGCAGAATAATCTTTTCCGTCTCCTCTTGCAACATCAGCTATTACTGCATAATTTTTATTATAATCAACAGATTCCCATACCCATAAGTTTCCATCCATTCCTCTTTTTTCAACAGGGTCTTCTATTGTAGTACTCTCTATCCAATTTAATATATCTGGCTCTATTACTGTTTCTCCAGATGTAGAAAAATTGCAATCACACTCCTGAGCGGCTGCTCTTACTCCTAATATTGTATTTTGTTCATCTCTCCATGTTTGATTTCTTTCCGGGTGAACAGTCCATGGTAGTGATATTGGAATAAATTTATTATCTCCTAGCTGTGCTGCTGAGAAAGTTTTATGGAACCAGTTTCCTGTACCGTTTGGTGTAGAAACAGCAATACATTGACCTCCTGTTGCTAATGTTTGCTGAGCGGCTGTAAATATTACATCAATATTTTCAATAAAAGCTGCTTCATCTAGTATTAATAATGATACAGCTTCAGATCGGCCTGCATCTGGTGATGCTGCGACAGCTTTTACTTGTGACCCATTAGCTAGCCTTAAACTTAATCTATTATCTTCAACTGTTTTTATTTTTAGCCAGGTTGGTAATGATTGGTATGCAAATCTAATCTTAGTTACAATATTTTTAGCTGTTTCTTGCTTAGTAGCAATTGCTAATACGTTTTTATCTCTATGGAAAAGCATTAACCATAGTGAATATGCAGAAACTAATGTTGATATACCTAACTGTCTTGATTTGTTAGTTATAGTATATTCATTATTCTGTAATAATTTTAATACTTTTTCTTGGAATGGGTATAATGCGAACTGTATCCTTCCCCTTTTGGGGTGCTGGATCATGTAATATTTGCGCATAAAATAAGCAGGATCCGTCGCACACTTGATGAATTCCTGCTTAATTGCTTGTTTTATATTATTCGGATTGGATTTATTATCCTGCTCCATAACTTTTATTTGAGTTAATATTAACTCATAATTTTAATTATTTATATTTTCGAATTCAAGTACTGAATCTATTAGTTTTTCAATTGTTGTTTCTTTCCACGCTAACTCTACTAACATAGTTTTTAGTTGATGTTCTTCGTATTTATCAAGAGCTTCTGCAAACTTACTCATTTTTAAAGTTAAGTTTTCATAATTATCTGCTTCATTTAATTCTCCAGCTTCTAATTTCTCAATATCTGCTTTAAGAGTTATTATTTGCTGAGGAATATTACCAATCATTTGTTTATATTGATCGAAATTAATTTCATTATACTTAAATTTAGATACTAATTCATCTTTACGCTTTAATAATGAAGCTAATCGATATTGTTTTTCAGCTAAATTATCGGTGCTTTTACTAGGTTTAATATCTTTTGATGTAGGCTCATCTTGAAATTCATCATCATCTTCTTCTTTTCCTTCTTGAATCGATTCATGTGCTAATTCATGAACTAAGTCTGGATATTCTTCCTGCAGTTCTTCTAATTCAGTATCTGTCAAATCGATTCCATCTTCAAATGTAGCATTAATTACATAGGCGTCAGAGAAGTCTGGATAGTCGTACATTTCTACACCATCTATTTCAATTGAATTAACATCAACTGGTTTACCGTTTACTATAACAGATTGTTTTTCGTTTATTTTTCCACTGTTTGATTCATGTTCATCTGACTGATCTCTTTCAAATAATGATTTAACTCTGGATTGAGGGGTAAGTTTGTTTTCGGTTAAGAATTGCTTGTAGTTAAATTCCATAATAAATATTTTATAATAAATATCATAAAAATGTAATTAAACGTTATCTGTAGGAAATGGATTAGTCGTTACCTTAACGTCATTTTTTAACTCTAACCATTTTTCTTTTGTATACCGTATACCGTATATAAAATACTCATCTGGTTTTTTTATTGATCTAGGATATTTAATTGCAGGTCCGTCTAGTGAGTGAAACTGAGGTTGACTGTTTGTCGGAGTAAAGATACTTATTTGTTTTCCTTCTGGAGTATTGAACGTTCTGTATCGATTAGAATTTGCTTTAGCCATAATTATATTTTATTTAAACCTAAATATAGGTAATATAAATGGAAGTTACAACTATTATTTAAAAAGATTTTGTGGTTTAATATATAAGAATGATTGCTGAGCGGTTACATTATTACCGTCCATAATTTTTTTATTATCCAGATTTTCTAACATTTCTATAGTAACTCTATAATATTTTATATCTCCTGAAGAGCTGATGTTAACAATATACCCTGGTGCTTTAGAATTAAGATTTAATTTACGTGTTAGTTTAGTAGTTAAAAGCCTTTTAAGTACTGCCCCGCCTGCTTCTACTTCATCAAAATTACCTTCTAATGATAGTTTATTAAAAATAATTTCAGTCTTTTTATATATATTTCCGATAATAGGAAATGAATCTTTAAGCTCTTTTAATTTTTCATCATTATATAATTCTATAACGCCTTTTAAAGCTTCTTTTAATTCGTTTTGATTAAAATTACTAACTGTAGGAATTCTAGGTTTTTTGTGAGCTATTACTGATGATAAGGCGTATAAACTAAATATATCATTTAGTAATAATATATTTTCTTTATATTCTTCATGACCGAATCTACCTAAAGCTAGATCATTGCTTTCCATTGATTTAACTTCAACTCCATGTCCATCTATTATTAGATCCGGATTATCTGATCCTCGTGAATCTCTAGCTGGGATGCTTGGGGTTTGATATTTAAATAACCAATAAAGAGCTATTTCTCCGTTCCCTGAACCTTTTGTACCTGCTGATCCTACTTCTTTTCCTGATGTAGGTGGAGATACTTTATATAATTTAATGAATGTTTCTAAATCAGGACCTTGCGGGCTTTTATTATCTCCTAATTTATACTTTCCTTGTACTAATGGTATTTGATCGACTTTTAAAGCATCTTTTATAACTTTATCATAAGTAGATTCAGTATTATCATTATACTGCTCTTCTTTCTCCATAACTTCTTTTAATATATTACTCAATTTTATCATTTCAGTAGCTAATAATAACTATAATATCTCAATTAATCAACTTATGATTCAGTTTTCTCTTCTTCAGCTTGAGAAGGTGGAGTTTCTGCTGCAGGAGATGTAGCTTCTTCTCCAGCCGATATTTCACTTGAAGGTCCTTCACTTGAGGATGGTCTTCCTAGTTTTAATAAATTAGCTATAGCTAATATTGCTCGTTGTTTTTCTCCAATACCCATTAAATAATACTTTCTACCGGATACTTCGCATTCATATGCTTTACCTAGATATGTTAGGTAAAAATATTGACCGTTATGTAATAATATTTTAAATGTAGTCGGCTTAGGAGCCATTATATATACTCCTGTCAGATAGTCTTTAAATGCATCTGACATTAGGCTTACTAATGTTTTTTGAAGTGTTGGATATTTTATTAGTATATACTCTAAGGGATTAGTTTCAAAAGTAATACGTACCTGCTCGTCTTGTTCTTTTAGGAACCTATTTACTTCTTCTTTAATAATATACCTTAATACTTCTTTATTTTTCATTCTTTACATTATAGATACTTCAACACCTTCTTCTCCTTTATCACATAATTGATGATATCCTTGATTGGCTTGTTCGATATAGTTTTCAGAATTGGTAATGTGATCCTGGATCCAGGCGGGTATGTTAATTTCTTCCTGACCTATTTTATTCATTAATTGAGAAGCTGAACTAATAATAGCTTTTAGACTTGCTTGAGCCATTGCTACTTCATGATCTTCACCTTCACTTATATTTTTACTAATAACTTTACGATGATTAAGTATATATTTATCACTTTCATCTTTATATCCATCGTTATTGACATCAGAATCTTCATGTCCAACAGCATCTAATTTTTCATTTAAAGAATTAATAGGCATAATACCTGCTAGCTGCTGAAGTCTAAATGCTTCGTTAATTAATTGTTTTTTCATTTTTTATATATTTTTAATTTCAAGTTATTAGTACCTTTTATAACTCTATGGTATGATCCTCTAGGTATAAATATCGGTTGATTAATAGATAATGGTAGATTATTCTCTAGTTGAATTTTCCAATCAGTATTGCCTTGAATTTCCAATATTCGATCTTCATTATCCCTGTGCCACTTTAATTCTATTGGATCTATATCTTGAGAAAATTCTCTTATTATGTAAAAATCTGTAACTTCTAAATCTTTATATGGATTCATTATTATTAACAGTGATAGTTTATATATCTTTGTAGTGCTTTTGCGTAGTGAGTACCTTTATCTTTTAATTTTGCCTTTTCAGCCTTAACTCTAGTACAAGATAGCTTACCTAATCTTTTTTT
>Ga0181357_1000321_pt1 | contig 17443 bp, 22 predicted proteins | sample Fa13VDMM110DN_FD_130094 | JGI IMG/M metagenome (GOLD analysis project Ga0181357, IMG submission 130094) | Freshwater viral communities from Lake Michigan, USA - Fa13.VD.MM110.D.N | ecosystem: Environmental > Aquatic > Freshwater > Lake | place: USA: Michigan | collected 2013-09-24 | reverse complement strand
TTGCAGCCTGCGCGCTGTTGCGTGCGGCAATCTCTTCCGCCGTCAGGTCTCTAACAGACCAGACTTGAGACCACCTCTGCGCGTCTGTGTCGAACACAGGTGTTTGCTCTTCCAGTACCTGTTCGTCTGCCACGGCGGGCGGTGTTGAGAAAAACACGCGCTGCATACCAAACTCTGCCAACAAGGCATCGCTAGGGGTTTTTGGGAAACTGGTATTAGGGTTAGCCTTTTTTAGTTGGGCAATGTTGTACGGATACTGCCCAACTGCTCCGTTCTCAATAAGAGCTTGCATGACTAACCCACCTGTTGCTTGAGTACCGTCAACATGATCTGCGCCTTCTTCTGCTCCAGCTTCTCGGACGTCATAAGTGTGCGAAGCTGATCGGCAAATCCCGACAATATGGCCCGGTCATCATCCGACATTTTGGAGATTTCCTCCAGCGCCATGCGGTAGTTGTCGATGTTGATTTGGTAGTGCATGACCTCTTGGACGCGGGCATCGAGAGATGACTTCAGGATTTCTTCGCGCGTCTGGGGTTCTACTTTGTTGTCCATTTTAGGTTGCCTCTTTAGGAGATGATTTGTGCAAAAGAAACGTCGTTTCCGGTGAATGGCGGAAGAGTGGCAGGATTGCTATATTTGGTTCCAAAGCCTGACCCTGACCAAGGGTAGGTTGATACATTAGGTGAACTGCTGTGAGCTATTGCAATAGCAGAGCCGTCTGGAGAGAAGGCCACGTCGTTTCCGGTGGATGCCGGAAGGGTAGCGGGGTTGCTGTACTTCGTCCCGAAACCCGACCCAGACCAAGGGTAGGCGGAGATAAACGGGGTGTTATTGTGAGCTATTGCAATAGCAGAGCCGTCTGGAGAGAAGGCTACGCCGTTTCCGGTGGATGCCGGAAGGGTAGCGGGGTTGCTGTACTTCGTTCCAAACCCAGAACCTGACCAAGGGTAGGCCGAGACAAACGGGGTGGTGGTGTGAGCTATTGCAATCGCAGAGCCGTCTGGAGAAAAGGCCACGCCGTTTCCGGTGGATGCCGGAAGTGTAGCGGGGTTGCTGTACTTCGTCCCGAAAGCCGACCCGGACCAAGGGTAGGCCGATACGAAAGGTGTAGTGACGTGACCCACAGCTATCGCAGAGCCGTCAGGGGAGAAGGCTACGCTTTGTCCGTTGCCTGGCGGAAGGGTAGCGGGGTCGGCATACTTCGTTCCAAACCCTGACCCGGACCACGGGTAGGTTGATACATTAGGTGAACTGCCGTGAGCTATTGCAATAGCAGAGCCGTCTGGAGAAAAGGCCACGCCGTTTCCGGTGGATGCCGGAAGGGTGGCGGGGTCGCTGTACTTCGTCCCGAAACCCGACCCAGACCACGGGTAGGCGGAGACATATGGGGAGTTGTTGTGAGCTACCGCAATAGACTGCGCATACACAGGATCGCCGACGGTGCTCCACGCTACGCCACGTCCGCTGCCTGCTCCTGCGAAGGAGGGGTCGGCATACTTCGTTCCAAATCCAGAGCCTGACCAAGGGTAGGCGGAGATAAACGGGGAAGTGGCTTGAGCTACTGCAATAGCAGAGCCGTCTGGAGAAAAGGCTACGCCACGTACGTTGCCTGCCGGAAGAGTGGCGGGGTCGGCATACTTCGTACCAAAACCAGAACCCGACCATGGATACGCTGATACGCCAGGTGAAGAAATGGCAGCTATCGCAATAGCAGAGCCGTCTGGAGAAAAGGCTACGCCACGTACGCTGCCTGCCGGAAGAGTGGCGGGGTCGGCATACTTCGTTCCAAAGCCTGACCCTGACCAAGGGTAGGCGGAGACATATGGGGAGGTGGTCTCATAACCTACTGCAATCGCAGAGCTGTCTGGAGAAAAGGCTACGCTAAATGCGTTGTCTGCTGGAAGAGTGGCGGGGTTGGCATACTTCGTTCCAAACCCAGAACCTGACCAAGGGTAGGCTGATACAAAAGGTGAAGTGTCGTGAGCCACAGCTATCGCAGAGCCGTCTGGAGAAAAGGCCACGCCGTATCCGTTTCCGGTAGGAAGTGTAGCGGGGTTGCTGTACTTCGTTCCGAAACCAGAACCTGACCAAGGGTAGGCGGAGACATATGGGGAGCTGACGTGGCTTACTGCAATGGCGGAGCCGTCTCGAGAGAAGGCTACGCCATATCCGGTGGCTGCCGGAAGGGTGGCGGGGTCGCTGTACTTCGTTCCGAAACCAGAACCTGACCAGGGGTAGGCGGAGACACATGGGGAGGTAGCGTGAGCCACAGCTATCGCAGAGCCGTCTCGAGAGAAGGCCACGCCCTCTCCGGTGCCTGTCGGAAGGGTGGCGGGGTTGCTGTACTTCCCCCTAAACCCGCTTGACCCCCACGAATATACATCGATATACGGGGAGCCGGTGCCAGTTAGTGCCAAGGCTCTAGGCGTCAGGTCTACAGCGGCTGTCGCGGCGCGTACTTTTGTCCCTAGCATTACGCGTCCCCTACGCGAGCGCCATAAAGAACCGCACTGACCTTCCACAACTGAATTACGGTATATCCGGTTGTGTTTAGCGTTGGAGCCACTCCACCATCGGTCTTCCAAGTCACGCTAGGCCACGTAATCGCATAGGCTGAGCCATCATCTATCAACAGCGTTATAGACTGACCGGACGCAAAGCCCGTCGCCGTTGGACTGCGACTTGCGCCAAGCGTCCACACTTGAACAGTGCCATTGGACGGGTCGAGATCGACAGACGCGCTGTCAGTAATGGTGAACACGTCTTCAGTGTAGTCCCCATCAAAGACCATATTCGTTAGCGTTTTGTTGGTCAGCGTCTCTGTACCAGCCAAGGTGCTTAGAGTTCCCGTCGTGGGAAAGGTGACGTTGGTGGCGGCGGTTAGCGTTCGCGTGTAAGCAAAGTTACCAGCGCCTGTAACGGTCATCGCCGCATTGTTTACTACGCCCGTCCCGCCGCTGGCAGCAGCAAGAGTGCCCGCCAGCGTCACGACGCCAGTAGTAATGGAACTCGGAGTAAATCCGGTTGTGCCCGCACTGAAGCTTGACACACCAGATGCGGCAGGAGCAGTTGATGCCCACGTTGTCCCGTTGCTGGTCAGCACGTTACCGTTGGTGCTGGGGGCTACAAATAACGGGGCACTGGTGCCGTTGCCCAATAGGACGTTGTTAGCCGTCAGGGTGGCAGCGCCCGTGCCGCCCTTGGTCGGATCGAGGACGCCGGTAGAACCTGCGCCGGGGGCAAGGTTGGAGAGATTGCGCGGTATTGTCATGGTGCTACCTCTTAGCCTTTATTAATTGATGGCGGCCAGACAGGCATATCCCACGTCTTGTCCCCGCCACCAACGTAGGTCGGTACATCATCTTTAAGCCAGTTCTTCATCGTCATCCAGCGGCCACCCAGCAATTCGCTCTTTGTTGCGATGTGTGTCCTAATCTCATCGTCTGACTTGCCGTCCGCAATAGCCTCGGCAAAAAACTTTCTCTTGCTGCACTTGAAGCATATGCCGCAGGGTTCTAATGCTGGGCTGTTGCAAGAGCGTGTCAAAGCGAACAACGCAGTAGGCATTTCCCGTGTAGCCATGCCTTGATGATAGCCCATATCAAGCAGCATAAAGCTAAGTTGCCCGCGTGTTGCGTTCTCCGAAAACCTGTCTCTAGCAGCCAACGCTCCCGGCGCACGAGCGGTAATCGTACCGCCGTTAGAGAAGCCATCGTTCTCCCGCTCTGTCGTTACAACGACCTTGTCCGCAGTGTTTGCGTTGATCTTGCCGATTGCCCAATCAACAATGACTGTCTGCGGGTTGTTAGGATATCCTATTCCCCGCGTTAGGACAGAAGCGTCGATGTTGACCTCTGCAAGGGTGCAGGGACGTACATTAGTCGAAAGCCACTCAACAATGGTGCGGACGCGGGTAAGCCGCTCCCCATTGGGTTGACCACTGTTGAAACTGCGAACGTCGAACTTTGTTTTGATCGGCGTCGTCAGGTCATCTGTGTTGAGAAGAACAACAATTACCTCGTCGTCCGTGCCGGACAGCAATTTCCAAAGCGCGTAGGTAGAGTCCAACCCGCCGGAGTTTCCAATGATTGTTCTCATACCGCACCTTGATTAATAATGGCATCCCACTCTTGGTTTTCCTCATCCCAAACAAGGGTATAAATGTCTGGAACAGACGGTTTGGATACAGGCGAAACCCAATTTGCTGTTGCCGTGTCAAAAGTCCAAGATGGATACGGCTGCGGCTCGACAAACACGTCCAATGGCTCAAAGTATAAGTAACCCGCCCCAGCATAATTCCTGCGAATTGTTCTGTTGTAGCTGGTCTTCTTCCATGTTCCTGATTGAAATAATTCAAGACACCGCGCAATCCCTAACTGCTCTTGTTCAACGCCATCCGCATCAAGAAGATCAGCATTGTTAATTGCGACAACTTGCAAAACTATGCTGGCTTCGTTTAATTCAGCGAAATAAGCCATTACTGAAACTTCCATGAGATTATAATAATGCCGGTGCTGCCGTTTCCCGGGTCTCCCGAACCAGCGGAATAGCAGCCACCGCCGCCAGCGCCCTTGTTAATTACTCCATTCGTTCCAGCATAACTGAACGAACTTCCGCCCGCTCCTCCACCTCCAGAGCCTCCCGCCCCAGCAACACTCAGGCCGTACCCGCCGCCGCCGCCTGCATAAACAACAGAAGAGCCGGATATAGTGGAAGTTATTCCCGCCCCGCCACTACCGCCAATACTGCCAGCTAAAATACCGTCTCCGCCAGCAGCGTTTTTCCCACCGCCGCCGCCACCGGCTTGATCATTTTTGACGCTATTGCCCTGACCACCGTTATTTCCTTCACCAACGACGCCCTGACCAGACGGTGGGCTCGTAGGGGCGTTGCCGCCTCCAGAACCTCCATTATTGCCTCTTTGACCAGCGCCGCCACCACCACCGCCGCCTGTTGTTGTAACTAATGCGCCAAACGAAGAAGCACCGCCGTTAGACCCAATAGTGGAAGGACCAGAGTTCCCCGTTCCAGCAGCACCGCCTCCTCCAACGGTTATGGTATAGGCTATAGCTGTTACGGACTGTGTGAATGCGGTATTTTCTTTTGCCCCGCCCGCTCCACCGCCTCCGCCACTAGCATCCCCACCACCACCGCCTCCTGCAATGACAAGGTAGCTAACTTTAGACCCATAGGTTGCATCAGTCCCCAGTGAGTTTACAGTCAACGAACCGGAGCCCGTAAATGTTGCAACTTTATAATTGCCGTTCGTTGTGACTGTTGCGCCAGAAGTACTAACATCCATAAAAGGTAGACCAAACGACCGCTGATTTTGAAAAACAGCTTGTAGTGCGCCGCTCATGTGAGGCCACTCCCTGAAATCAACCAGGTTGTTGCAGTCATTTTAATCGCAGTTGCTGAGCCATACTGAGCAAGACTGCGTGAGCCTGTCGTACCAGCAGAACTCAAGTACATTGTGTCTGTAGTGATGGCAATCGTCACCACCTGAGATGTCATGTTTACGAACGCGATTGCCGTGCCGATTGTATACGCGACAGAGCTGTTCGCGGGGATAGTGTATGTCCTCGCATTGGCGTCGGTTGATGGGTGAAAAATGTGCAAGCCCGCGTCTGCCAGAACCAACGTGTATGCCGCTGACTGAGAGTTTTGCGGAATGTTTAAGAACCCAACCTTGTCAGTTCCATCTGCTGTGCAAGAAGTAAGATTGCCTGATGCTGGTGTGCCCAGGGCCGGGGTCGTTAGTGTTGGTGAAGTCAGAGTTTTGTTCGTGAGTGTCTGCGTATCTGTCGTGCCGACGATATCGCCAGACGGGGTGGTCTTCGATGTGTCCCAGGCCGTGCCTGTAGAGACAGCAACGCCCGTCGAGGGATAGGTGGTTGGCCCTGTCGGCCCGGTGGGTCCAGTGGGGCCCGTAGGTCCATTGGTTCCCGCAGACCCGGTAGGTCCAGTCGCTCCTAGATTACCAACAACAAGAGCAATGAACTCTACGATATCGCCAGACGTGCACCCTGTAGCCAGAACAACGTCGGTCCCGGTTGTTGCAGTGTAATCTACGTCGTTAAGCAATACACCGTTCACAAACACTTGGATGTTTGGCGGAGTGTATGCGACGGAGAATGTCGTTTGAGCCGCCGTGGCAGTATAGCTAGTGCGGTTATATGCGGCCGTGCCTGTCGGCCCTGTTGGACCTGTCAAGCCGGTCGGACCAGTTGGGCCCGTGGGTCCAGCCACGGTTGAGTTAGCGCCTGTTGGACCAGTTGGGCCCGTGGGTCCAGCCACGGTCGAGTTAGCGCCTGTCGGACCAGTTGGGCCGGTGGGCCCTGTGTCCCCTGTTGGACCAGTTGGGCCGGTGGGCCCTGTGTCCCCTGTCGGACCAGTTGGGCCGGTGGGCCCTGTGTCCCCTGTTGGACCAGTTGGGCCGGTGGGCCCTGTGTCCCCTGTTGGACCAGTTGGGCCGGTGGGCCCTGTGTCCCCTGTTGGACCAGTCGGGCCGGTGGGCCCAGCCACAGTCGAGTTAGCGCCTGTAGGTCCAGTCGGCCCAGTGGGCCCCGTCGCGCCGGCTGTGCCGGTAGGCCCCGTCGGCCCAGTGGGGCCTGCCACCGTAGTGATAGGTCCATTGTCAACCCAGGTGGAGCCGTTCCAAACCCATAGATGACTGGTGTCGAGCGTAACGTAGGCGTCGCCCACGGCGCCGCCGTAACTTGACGGATATCCGGGCAGAGCGGTCGACGTTGACACGGTGCCCAGGTAGGTAATGCCTGCGCCAGCAGAGCCTGTGGCTCCGGTTGGGCCTGTCGGCCCAGCCACAGTTGAGTTAGCGCCTGTAGCACCCGTTGGGCCTGTTGGGCCTGTCGGGCCTGTCAAGCCTGTTGGACCCGTAGGCCCAGCCACAGTTGAGTTAGCGCCTGTTGCACCCGTTGGGCCTGTCGGACCCGTAGGCCCAGCCACAGTTGAGTTAGCGCCTGTTGCACCCGTTGGGCCCGTCGGGCCCGTCGGACCCGTAGGCCCAGCCACAGTTGAGTTAGCGCCTGTTGCACCCGTTGGGCCCGTTGGGCCAGAAGTTCCCGCTCCCCCCGTTGGGCCTATTGGGCCAGCAATGTTAACCCATTGCCCACCATCAATGTCGACATACCAAGCATACAGCAGGCCATCCGAACTGTTAAACCAGAGGGTGCCGTCGACGGGGCCGGAGGGCGCACTCGGCGCAACGTAGGTTGCTTGTGTTAGCCCCGTTGGTCCTGTTGGGCCTGTTGGGCCTGTTGGGCCTGTGGGACCAGTGGGGCCAGACACGCCAGTTGGACCCGTAGGACCAGTGGGGCCAGACACGCCAGTTGGACCAATAGGGCCACCGCTGGGACCAGTGGGGCCAGACACGCCAGTTGGACCCGTAGGACCAGTTGGTCCGGTTGGGCCCCCGAGATTTGCAATCTGTTGAGAAGTAAGGCGAACCGAGACGCCAGCCTGAACAGCCTCAAGTTGCTCCTGCCCGCTAAGGGCGATGGCAGCAGGCAAATTTGGGATCTGCTTGAAGGCCATGTCACACCAATTCTATTTTTCCGCTTTTCGCATTCAGCATACCATAAAGCTTACTTGCGTTAAATTATAGCGGGCCTGTTTCTGGAACTTCATCGAAACCACGGGGTAAGCCGGGGTCATTGTCTCCGGGTGCGTTCGGGTCTGTGCCCGGCTCCTCGTTCAAACTGGGAGCCGGAGCGCCAGTAGATTGCGTAACACGCGGATCGTCGTTTTCAGTTGTGCGGGTATCACCGCCTGGAACAGGTATGCCAGTCGCGGAATTGACAGTGTTAAAACCGGAAATCTGGCGATAGTCTGTTGAATTTTGCAAGAATGGTTCTGTACGTGGATTTACGACTGGCACAGGATCTGCCGCTATCACAATGGCGCGAAGCTGTTCCTGGGGCGTGTCGCAGCACCTCTTGCACACAAGGATGCGTCGGTTGATGAGCGAGGCTCCCGCCCAATCGTACTGCCAGTTTAGATCGACATGATTATAGCGAAACGCACACCTGTCGCATATCGCGTGCGCTTGCGGGCTCTTTGAACTTGTTTTGGCTCTGCCGGCTTGGCTGGCGTAGGCCATCAGTTTCTCCAGTAACCGCTAAGCTGCGGCGAAATGTAAAAACTTGCCGTCTCGACATTCTGGTCTGCGGCAACAGTGTACGCCTCATCAGCAAGAGGCTTTAATATCTGGACCTTTTCAGGCACCCAAATGAGAGCAAGTCGCTGCGCTAGGCCATACGCCGCCGCCTCCAACCACAGGTAGGGCAAGTTCACCGTCTGGCCATTCTGCAGCCCAGCGTCCTCAAGGCGAACAAGGCGATAATACTTTAAGTCTTGCGGGCCTTCGTCGGTGTCGGGAACAGGCCACAAGGTGACATTTGGTGAGATCTGTCGATCAAACCAAAATACCGTGGGGTAGCCCTGCTGGTCCTTGTTTGGGTAGCTCGCGTATTCGGTGCGTGAGACTGGCAAGATAATACGGTCAATAAGCGCGCCGCTGCTATTGTTCGTGACGTAAGCGTCAAGCATCGTCACCGTATTGCTGTCGACCGAATAAGTCGCCTGCCCACTAACCAATGGCGTCGTAACAAGGTCAACTTTCCAGAGATTGACGCCTTTATTGCTCCACGTCGCAAGCATCATGTTGGTCGCCATGCGGGCGGCCTCCATATGCTCCTGCAACAGTGACGTATTCCTAATCCCAATCAAATTGTAAGCGTAAAGTGTCAGCTCGCCAATCGAGGGATCAAATGAATAAGTACCGGACGTCGTCATGAGGCTCCCCCGATCACAGAGGAGCGTTGCTGAACTGCGAAATTGCCATGGTCGTCGAGCCAGCGCCGGCCGTCTGCTTGATGCGGACGAAGATCGGCGTTGCAACAAGAATACCTTGCGCGCTGGCGGTCTCGGCGACCACGGCGCTGTCGGCGCAATCAACCCAAGTCATACTGTTCTCGGCAACGGGGTCCGTTGGATCATTCGGATCATCCATGCTGGTCTCGACCGTGTAGGTCGCTGAACCAGTCACATTGACCTGAATAATCGACTGTGCGTTGGCCCAACTGTCCATACGCACAAGGCGGCTGTAAGTCGTGCCGCCAGAGGCATCCGTTGTTGAAACCCTAATTGGCTGCATTTTACTTACCTTTCTTACGAACCCGCGACGCGGCGACATTATCAACTAAGTTCGGATAAGGGCGTCCCGCCGCTCTAGCCTTTGCCTTTGCTGACTGAACCTGTTTGCGGTTCATACTACGCGATTTTACATCTTCTGGCGCGTCTTTTTCCCAAAATGCTTTTTTGGCCATGTCAACAATCCCACTTTCGGAGCGCCTTGTTAATTCGGCTGTTCGGGTCAGCAGCCGTAGCAGAGCCGGTTAGCTTGCGCTTCATGCCGGTCATCCGCGCGCAAAAGCTGCTCTTGCGCGAACCGCCTTCAGGCTGCGGGCGCTTGAGGTTCATACCTTGCGCCTTCGCGGACCTGCGGCCAGCCTCATTCAATCCGCCGGAGGGCGACTTGCCTTCCTTGCGTTGCCAAGCCGGAGACTTCGCCATTACACCCTCCACGCGAGTGCGGGGGCTCAAGGCCCCCGCTCCAATCACTAAACCCCTAAGATGAGGGGATATAAGGGGTTAGCAATTGGAAGCTTTGCCACGCGGCGTGCCAGAAGACGCCGAAGACATAACGGAGCCGCCAGACTTGCGCGCGGGGCGCTCGCCCTTGGCTGCAGACGACATTACCTTCTTGGACATGCCGCCGTCAGCGTAGCCGCCGTGCATCTTCTTGGCCATGCCGCCGTGCATCTTCTTGGCCATGCCGCCCTTTTTAAACCCATCAGTCTTGTCATTAGCTTCGGAAAAGTCACCAGCGCCGCTCTTGGCCCCGACCTTACCCGGTGTACGATATGCACCCATGAGAACCTCCTATTAAGCGTTTTCCGCCTGAAGATAACGAACAATCAGGTCGCTGACGCCCGCACCAGTGTTTGCCGACAGCGCGTAGATAATGACATCAGACGTACCGACGTTTGACCACTTGAGTGTTCGGGTTGCGTCCGTACCCGGATTGCCAGAGGCGAGCCCAATTGCGACAAGGCTCAATGCAGAGACCAACTCCGTCGAAGTTGCGCTCGTACCGATGCTGATCGTCTCCGCCGCGCCCGTGAAGGCGACACTGGTTAGAAATTGGATGTTCAGAATGTGGCTGTTTGCCGGGATGACAATGGCGGTGGCAAGGGCCGTAGTGTGGGTGGTAGCCTGCGTGATTGCAACGGTCTGCGCCATCTCAACGAAGCCGACATTCTTGATAGTACCGGCGGTTGTGCCGGTCGTATTCAAAACATCGCCGGCCTTGATGGGGCCAGTAAATGTAGTAGTGCTCATCTGAGCCTCCTGCACGATAAGATCACGCCGTCTGTGCAGCGTCCGCTAGGCCGGTCTGCGTGATCGTTTACCTAGAAAAAAGGCGGGGATTGCTCCCCGCCCGTTAGCATCAGGTCGGGAACGAACCGAAGATCGAACGGAAATTGTAGTAACCGAACGAGTAACGCTCGTAACCCTTGACCAGCAAGTTGTCCGTAACGAAGTCGACCTGCATGTCCGTTTCAAACCCAACACGGCTCATGTACGAGAGACCGTCGATGTTGGTGAGAAGGAACCAAGCCTTCGCCGACGTCAGGTAGTCGTTGACCATGTAACCTTCAGGCAAGCCGCCTGCGGTCATCATGATCGCATTGACATCATTATCGGCAGTACCTGGACGCAATTCCGTCTTCGTCAGGCGGATGGCGACGGGCTCGAGAGCGGGCGGCACAACGAGGCGACGACCACGCGCGAACACCTTGAGACCAGCTTGGTCCTTGAAGTTCGTGCGGATGGAGATCATGCCGTTGAGCAGCGTGCTTTCGTTCAGGTCGACGTCGGTCGTGGGACGATTAGCAATCGTGCCACCATCTATTGGGTGAGACGTCGAGCACAGGGCCACGCCGTCACCGCCAATTGAGGCGTTGTAGGTCGTTGCCGTGTTCAGGACGTTCGAACCGTAGATCTCTTTCGTCTGCTGGAAGCTTTCGATGAGACCGAGGTTCGACGGCGCAAACTGGCTCTTGTAGAGGTTGTCGTCGATGGCTTTGCGAGTAATCGCGTAGCCAAGGCCGATCTCAACATGCTCCTGATTGTAGATGTAACGCTCGCCAGCGCCGTTATCAAACGCCGTCTGGCCGCCTTCCGTCTTCAACTGAGCAAAGCCGAGGAACCGCATTTCGGCGGTGCGCTCGAGAGCCATTTTCGAGTCGTGCTTTGTGAAGATCTTGTCGTACTGCGACGGGATCTGCTCGTACTTGCCTTCTATGCCACGGAGACCGGGCAGAAGAAGGTCTTTAATTGCTGAGAGATTAACAGCCATAATACCTTACTCCTTAAATACCAGTCTGGTTCTTCGTGGTCACGTTATTGAACGCCACAATCACATAGTTGGATGTGGCAAGTTCAGTACCGTTCGATCCGGGGGGATCGGTCACGAGAGAAACGATGCGGAAGGGAAGAGTTGCGGTGGTCGGCCCAATATCCGAAACAGTTGCGGCAGAAATACCATTTGCGGTATTGCCCGTACCAATCGTATAGCCAGCCGTTGCGCCTACGCCAGCCTGTGTAATGCCACCAGAGATGGAAGAAACAGCCTGAACAAGGAACTTGGCATTTGGGTCATTGATGATGTAGCCGTAAACAATGCTGGAGGCTCCAACGTCGCTGCCGGGCCAATAGTTGGACCAAACCGTCCGCTTCTGCGACACGGAGAGGTACTTACAACCAACAAAGATGCCAGCAATACCCGCAGCCGCAGTCGTGCCGTCGCCTTGAATAACGAGGCCATTGGCGTCGGGCTCTACGGGGTCGCCAAAGAAGATGTTTGTAGCGTTATAGGCAATCTGGACTTCGACCTGTTCATAAGTCGGGGCGGAACCAGTGCCGCTGTACTGACGAAAACCGAAAGGCGCATTAACATTGGCCATGACGGGGTCTCCTTTTTACGGGAAGCTCCGTCACCTCACACCGGGGAGGCTAGGAAGCGGGACAAGTTCAGCTCTCCACACCGGGGGAGAACAGGCCACAGGCCTTAGAGTAAGCATAATACGGATAAGAAAACAAAAGTAAAGGGCCACCCGAAGGTGGCCCCCAAGTCTTATGAATACTGGCAAGAAAAAGCTATTCTGGAATGTCTACTGGTGAGTAGCCTTTCTTAATCTTTGGGGCAACGCGCGGATCATTGCGGCTCATGGTGCCGTCTGGGGTCGCGGAGAGCTGCTGCTCTTTCACCCTGACCTGCTGGCGGGCGCGCCGAAGTTCAATGCTACGCATTTCCTCTGTAATATCGGTGGGGCGCTCCATCAACACCATCCCCTTGCGCTCAATGGTGTTTTTGGTCCATGTCACTGGCATCATTGCACGGTGAGATGGGCATCTGTCGACCGGCACCGCCTCCCAGCCCTCGCGAGCAAGCTGCACGGTATAGGCCGGATCTTCCTGATTGTAGATCGTGTGACGCTTCCATTCGTAGGTCCACATGTCCGGGATCATTTGCGAGGGAACAAAGAACTCGTCTGTGCCCTCGTCCAGATTGCCAATATGATCGCGGATCTGCGCTGTGCGCCGCGTGGCGCGTTCACGGGGGTCTTCCGCCTTGGGGTTAACCCGAAGGGGCGGACGCTCAACATTTCCTTCAGCTATGTCGGAAACTGTCTTCTGAAAGCTGCTAGTCTTAGGCATTGTATTTCTCCAAAAAATTAGAGCCTGCCTTCTTTCTGAAGGAGCTGCTTGTTGAGGGCGTATTCTACTTCCGTCATACCAAGGTCGCGGGCAGTCTCGCGCTCCGCGAGCGACAATTTACCCTCATTTGGCCGCTGACCATTGGCCGTACCTGCTCGAGTTACAGGAGCCGCTGGCGGCGCTGAACGCCTCTGTACCGGCGCGGAGGCCGATGACAGGGGCTCTTCGTTTTCGGCTTCCTCTCTTATCCGAGGCGCACGCCGATTGATCTTTAGCGTGTCCTCAATAAACTCGAAGTAGTCGCCGCTGTCGGGCGAGTAGCCGTCAGCAACCGCCAGATTGTGAGCCGCCACCATCTTCTGGTAGAGGCGTGGATCGGTGACGCATTGGGGATGGCGGCGCACCCACTCAGCAGACTTGGCGGAAAGCTGCGACGCCAGAGCCTCGACCGGATCAGCGGGCGTCTGCTGCGCGGCCTGCTGGCTAGCCTGTGGGGGCGCGTTTTCCATCGCCGCGCGGCCCCTCTCCAGCTCCATAAAGCGCGCCGAGTTGATCGACATCGCCTCCTGTATCTCAGCTCCCCTGCTGTAGTCGCCAACTGACAGCGCCTCGGCGTAGGCTCGCTTTAAATTCTCGCTTGTGCCCTTCACCGTCTCAATGGCGTTGCGCACAAGCTGCAAATTGCTGTCGTGGACCTCGTTGTGAGCGTGATGAACCTGCTCACGGGCCATTCTAGCCTGCCGTTCAGCCTCAGAACGAGCAAGTTTTTCCTGTTCAAGCCTAAATTTGAGTTCTTTAATGCCATCCTCGGGCTCAACTTTGGCATTTTCTTCAATTTCCGGCTCTTTTTCGACAGCAGCCGCCATTTCTGGCGGGCTATTGTCCTTCTCAACTTCTACTTCAAGCTTTTCGTCGTTGTCTGACATGATAAACCTCAGTAAACATGATCGGGGTGGGCAATTCGGGCACGAACCGACATATCGTCGAGCATTCGGCAGAGTGTCCCGTTGACTGTGATGCTCCAGCCGTCTGCGGGGCGAAATACGACCCAGTCGCCCTCATTAATGTTAAGACCAGAGAACCATTCGCCGTCTTTATCAACGAACGCTGTTGGCCCCTTCCTCAAGATAAGACCAACTTTAGACTGGTAACGGTCCTCGTCGCGAGATTTGTCCGAAAGAAATAGACCACTCTGGGTCTGTTCAGGGCGAATATAAACCGCCACCAATACTTGCATGTTAAAGATTTCTATAGAAGAAGTGTCGCCAACTTGCTCAAGAAGAACCTTTTTTGGGTCTTTCTGGTGCAACATTGTAATACTAGACATTTTGTCTCCCCTCTTTACTACCGTCCCCGCTCCTTGCGGTCACAGTTCTCAATAGCTTGACTGAAAAGATCGTCGATTACTAGACGAAGTCCAGTAATAACCCCAACTTTTTGTTTGTATTCTGTGAAGTCATTGACACCTAAACCTGAAGACAAAGTGTCTGATCTTTCCTTTATTTGATTTTCTATCAGTTTTTGCAGCTCATGTGCAAAGAATGCGCTGTAAGTCTGCGCCATTGTCCCCTCCTTACAAAACTCGCCGGGAGAAAATCGCCCGGCGAGTTATTTGGCGAGTTATCGCTTGCCAGACTGAATGCTGGTTTTCTCTATCCGCCCAAGGCCGGAGCCGGAGCCCGCGTCCATGTCTTTGTAGGAGCGAAAGATTTTCCCCCCATCGCGGTACGTGGGAGCGCCCTTGCCGGCCTTAGCGATGTCGGTCTTCTGCAAACGACCCTCGGCCCCACCAGATCCAGCCTCCATGTCCTTGTAGGACTTGGCGACCTTGCTAATGCGACCGCCAGACTTGCGACCCATCGGAGGGCCAGGCATTTGCGGAGGCGGAGGCATGGGCATGGGCATGCCGCCGGGTGCGCCACCCATTGGCATGGGCATCCCGCCGGGGCCGCCCGGAAGCGGCACTGGGACGCCCGGAGGCGGCAAGGGCGGGCCACCGGGGGGCTGCATCATGTCGGGCGTTGCTGGCTTCCCAGCCCCAATGATGATGTTAATGTTTGTCTTACCTTTAGCGCGGCCTCCCGACTTGCGTGGCATTGGCATGCTTGGCTGCGGAAGAGCTGCGCCAGTCATTTGGGGCTGGCCGCCCATGCCGCCGAGAGCCTGCTGGGCCGCCTGAACAATTTGCGGAGAAACTTGGGGCATGCCCATAGCGCCGCCGTAGAATTTGCCCGGACGAGCCTTGCCGCCTTTCTTGTAGGGCGTGCCCTGCGCCCCACTACCGAAGTCCAGAGAGTTCTTCTTGACGATCTCCAGTCGCGGGTCGCCCATGACGCCGCCCATCATCTTGCCTGCGCGGCCACCGTGCTTGTAGTTGCTGGCCTTGCCGCGATGCGTCTCGGACGCTTCGGCCTGCTCAACTTGAATTTTCTTCTGACCGGCGAGCGTTGTGGCAACCTTGCCACCGTCTTTGCGCGCCTTAGCCTTGCCGCCATGCTTGCGATTGCGCATAAACGCTTCGGCCTCTTCGTCGCTCATGGTCGACTTGGCATCCAAGTCCGCCGGGCGACGGGGAGGCATGGGCGGGTTCTTCGGCATTTGGACGGGATTTGGAGGGGTACGTGCACCAGCCCCAATGCGGCGACGGGTTTCGGCGTCAACGGTGCCACCGTCTTCGCGCTTGGTACGGCCACCATTCTTGTGCTCTTTACCATCCTCGGCGCGTTCAGCCTTCTGACGCGCGTAATACTCCGGCGTGCCGGGATCAAGGTAGTCATCTTTGTCCGGCTTGGACATTTCATTTCCGCGCGGCGTCGTCATACCAAACTTGGTGCGACCACCCTCGGCTTTCGCCGCACGCCCACCCTTTTTCATGCCGCCGACGTGCTTGATGCCTTCGCGCTCCTCGTTGGCCGCCTTCACGTTGCGGTTAATCTTTGCCTTGGCATACTGAGCCGCCTCGGCCTTCTCGCTCTCAACCTTGCCGCCGGCCTTGCGCGCTTTGCGGCCAAGGTTAACAGGGCTAGGCGTGCCCACAACCTTGCCGCCCTTTTTGAACGCGCGGCGCGAGATCGGGCGCATGCCCGTCTTCACGTCCGCGTTGAGGGGCTCGCTGGGTGACCAGTCGGAGCTGTCAACCTTTTGGTCTTTCTCGCTTGCCAGCCTGCGGGCCTTGCTCTTCATCGCCTCGCGGGCCTTTTTTGCCATATCGTTCATTGTGTGCTCCTAGCTAGTTAACCGGGCGTCCCCGTTGCTGCCTGAATAGATAGTTTGGACAGCATCAAACTTCCTGCAATACTAACACGAGGGCGCAATATACTACATAACGCCATCTTTTACTGGCACTGTCATAGTCATCGCTAGTAAATGTTTCCGCCAACGGGGTAAGAAGCACCAACAGGCGCGTCCGTTACTACGTTAGAGCCAGTCGGCACCCGGCCACCTGTCCACGGAGACTCATTTAGGGGCCCAAAACACCGCGCCAATTGCACACCATTCACACGCTGTGACATTTTGACGCAAGGATAGGACCACATATTCGACATCCCGCCGCCTGGCAGCGCCGTCGTGGTAAACGTCCGGTGCACGGCTGGCTCCCGCTTCCATGTTGGGGCCTGCGGGTAGCTTTGGCGGGCTGAGAATAGGCTCCAGACGCTGTTCTTGCCCTTGGGCGCGTCGCATGAACCGTTCATCAGGTTCATGTCGGCAATGGATGGCCCAATCATCACCGGGCAGATCGCTACGCCCTCGCGGAACGTCACGCCATTGACAACGATGCTGCCGCCGGTTGGCTTTGCGCTGGACGCCGCGCATAGCGCGTACTCGCCCCGGCAGATCGCCAGTGCGGGCCCGGCGTGGGCGGGCGTGGCAAGGAAGAAGAGCAGGAAAGGAAGCGTCTCAGCGGCCTTGCGGGCCTTTTTGCCTATCTCGTACATTGCGTGCTCCTAGCTGGGTTTTTTGGCCTTGCTCGGCGACGAGCCAAGTTCCTTTGCGATCATCAGGGCATGATGTGAAACAGAACCTCCACGCCTGAAGCCGTATAGTGGCCGCTGCGCTTCGCCCCGCCGGATGCTGTCCATCATCCGATCATTGATCTCTTGAACCATGCGCTGCTCTTCAAACATCTTGCGCCATGTGTCGCGACCAGATTGATCTGTTGAGAACGGATGAGCTGTGATCGGAGGCTTTAGCGGGGCTTTCTTCGTGGCTCCCGGACGCTCCTGATTGTATTTTGCCAAAAGCATATCAGTTGCGTCTGGCGCTCCATACTGACGATGGATCAGAGGAACGTCTGCGTAATACTGGCCCGGCGTGTCGCCGCCGTAGGTGAAGTGGTCAAAGTATCTATTTGCCTCGGCTTGATGGAACATGCGCGGGTCGAGTTCGACCATGCGGCCTCCCATCATATTGCCCGGAGCCATCATAAACTTTTGGCTAGTCGCTGCAGCACGAAGCTGTCCAACTTCTGGAAAGCCCCTCTTCACCAAATCTGCTCGTTCCATCCCCTTAATAATAGCTCCGCGAGTTGTCCCAACAATGTCAGGATTATTCAGTAAAAACGCGCGAGCCTTGTCCATGTTTTCAAAGCCGGGGAAATTGGCGAGCTTGATACGCAGGGCTTCCTTTGCCTTTGGGT
>Ga0181357_1000319_pt1 | contig 17558 bp, 30 predicted proteins | sample Fa13VDMM110DN_FD_130094 | JGI IMG/M metagenome (GOLD analysis project Ga0181357, IMG submission 130094) | Freshwater viral communities from Lake Michigan, USA - Fa13.VD.MM110.D.N | ecosystem: Environmental > Aquatic > Freshwater > Lake | place: USA: Michigan | collected 2013-09-24 | reverse complement strand
TCTTTAAATTTGTTATTCGAGAAAGAGTTTAAAGGATTTAATGTAGCATCCAAGGTTAGAAAGATGATGGGTATTACAGATTTGGTTAATGGAAAGTCTATTGGTCAAAGTGAAGCTAATCGAATAGTAAAAAAGTATGTTGAACAATTTTACAACAAGACTGCTAATGGAGAAGCATTTAACTCTGCTTACAATGATATAGAAAGAGGAATTTTTGCTCATGTTTATAGAAACGTAATTGGAACAGATAAAAGAAGAAAAGCTGTTTTTGATAAAAGAAAACAAGAAGTATTGGATGCTATAGACTTTTTAGAAGAAAATGGAAATAAAGAAGAAAAACAACTTGCAGAACTTTACAAGAAAGCATACGATAAGATATTAGATAAATCTGAAAACATTGATGATGTTAGACAGAAAACAGACGCAAACAATGTAGATGGTGTTAATTATTGGGTAAACCAATGGGCAGGGAAATTTGATGCTCTTTCTGATTTGGCTCTTAATTTTTACAATAAAATATTAAATAGAGATTTAGGATATACTCCTGATAGATTTAAAAGACTTCAAGGAGAAACCAAGGAAGTAGATTTAGAGAATGACGAGTCAGCATTTATATCAAATACTGATGGAGTTCTTTATAATAAGAAGTCAGGTAGCTTGATGGATAAACAAGAGAATAGAAAACCTCCTAAGGGTATGTTTATAGATCTTTCTTTTGATTCTAAAAATTCTAACTCTATGTATGATGCTATGATTGACTTAAATACAGCATTTAGCATTAGAAAAGTTCAGTCATTCCTGAACTCTGACAACTTTAAGAAAATATTTAAAGATGATGCTGACTTATTTAAGAAAAGAATATCAAGTTATGTTAGATTGTCAAGAAGAAAAAGTCCATATATAGGAAGTGAATTATCGGGATTGATACAGAAACTAGATAAGATTGCAACCATTGGTGTAACTCAAGCATTAGCATCTCCAACGCAACCATTTAAACAAACCATACCTGTAGCGGCAAGTACACTTATTAACGCAGGAACTTTAGGAATGGGAGCCGCATTTAATCCATCGTATAATAATTGGCTTAATAAATTAGGATATGCTGTATCAAATAGAGGAATGCAATCTTCTGCAGAGATAGAGTCTATAAATAGATTATTAGAAAAAGCCGCAAACACTAAAAAAGAAAAGGTAGGTAAATTTATTAGAGAGGCAAATGAAAAAATGTTAAAATTAACTCTTGTTAAACCTGACGTTTGGATTGCTAGAGCATCTTTTAAAGCTTACTATGAACAATATCTTAAAAAAGAAGGTCTTTATGATGATGTTCCTAAGAAACAAAGGTTTGGAGTAACAGAAATAGATTACGATATTCATGATCCGAATGATGATGCTGCAGATTATGCTCAAGAAATGATTGATAGACAGCAAAATATTTCAGACCATGACTTAGCAGGAGATTTATTTACAGATAAAAATTCAGTCACAAAAGCTTTTATTAAAATGTTGATGGCTTTCTCAAGTTTTAGAATGAACCAAGGTTCAAGATTAGGAGCTGACTTAACTACATTAGAGTATTGGAATACATCTACTAAAGAAGATAAAGTGATTGCTTTGCGTTCTATTGCAGGATATACTGCAGAACAAGCTGTATTTAGAGGTCTGCAAATAACATTTGGAATGATGTTCTATTTTGCTGCAAAATCACTTATGGGAAGAGGAGAAGATGATGATGAAGATAAGAAATTCAAAAACAATTTGATAAAAAATAGTTCCACAGGTGCAATTACAGATACGTTTTCTCCGTTGCCATTGCTAGATCCTTATATTCAAAATTTAGCAGCAGCATCAGTAGATACATTTGAAGATATTGTAAACATACCGGAGGAAGATAAAATAAAACTTTTTGAGGCCAATAAACAAGAAGCTATAAAAGCATTAGGTGTTTATGGTATTGTTCCTGAAAGAGCGGGTCAAATGTTTGACTTAATAAAATTAGCTTATGGAAAAAAATATACAGATGACTATGGTAAACAAAAAGAAATATCTGAAGAAGATGCAGATGCTTTAAAAGTTCTTATTGGTCCATATTTAGCAGCTTCAGTAACCGGTGTTTTAGCGCCTGATGTATCATCATTAGTTAGAAAATCAATTAAGATATCTAAAAAAGGAGATACCAATGCTACTGAAGAAAGAAAAGCTAAAGAAGCAAAACAAGCAGAACAAGCTTTAGAAGATAAGCAAGAAGTTAGTTTATTAAAAGAGATGATGGATAAGGAGACTAATTCTGAAAAGAAAATGATAATTAAGAAAAAAATAAATGAACTTATATATGAAACTGACGAATCAAAAGAGGCAAGAAAAGAAGCTAATAAAGTTGAAAAAGAATTAAAAGAAAAATTATTGGAAGGTTATGATAATCAATCTGAAATGAAAAGATATGATCCTGTAAAATGGGAAAAGAATTTTGGAGAAAAATCTGATTGGTATAAAAATCATAAAAATGAAAATGAAATAGATAAGCAATTAAAAAAAGAAGAACAAAAGCAATTAGATAAAGAGTATAATTATACTCCAAAAAAAGAATTTGGCTCAAAAACATTTGGTACTAAATCAAGTAAATCAAAGGGATTTGGCTCAAAAACATTTGGTGCTAAGTAAAACGAATATACTTTAAGTCTTTTTGTTTATCGTAATAAACCATTAGTTCTTCATCATTATAGGAGTTATCTCGTGGGGGTCTTCCACCCCACTTGATTTCTCCTTTTAGTTTATTGACCTTTCCGTAGATAATACCATCTTCACAGGCCCATATCATAACAGGTATAAGTCTTTTATCAACCAACTTAACGACTTTTCTTGCAGCCACCGGTAACGGATAAGCACTATGCATTGTTCTAATTCTGCCCTTAACTTCTGCGTAGGCAATTAAGTTTCCATCTTTGTCGAATATCTTGTAATCAACATCAAATGGGTCTAATTTCTTAAACGAACCTCCAAAGGTGCTTACGAATAAAGTTATTGCTTTCTGCTCTCTTTTTAAATCTTCTTCTTTCTCAAAAATCATCTTCTTGTATTGATTTTAATATACACCTTAATTCCATTATTAAAAACTGAGTTTCTTTAGTGACCGTTTTAAAATCTCGGTCAACTAAATTTTCGTAAATGTTAGCTAATACAAAATGATATTCATTTATTCTATAAGCTATTCTATTTGCTCTTTCGTTCTCAGTCTTAATGTTTGGTTCCATATCGTTTTATTGATTAAACAATGGCAATATAGTATGTCTGTATTCATAAACACTTGGCAAGAAACCATTTCGCTTTTTGTAATCTTCAATGTAGTCAACAAAATTATCTAATATTTTTTTTCTAATTGACACAGCCTCTTGAAGTTCGCTTGTTAATCTTACTACAGTTACATATATATCTACATCTTTTTCTATTTGTTCTTTAATAGACTTTCTCGTTGTTATAAAAACATTTTTACAAGCAACGTATTTATCTCTTATTATTTTATCATAGGATAATATATACTCTATGTTCTTAATGTAATGTATTATTGTAGCGTGGTTTTTACCTAATGTCTTTCCTATTAAGTCATAACTATATCCGTTATCTCTTAATATTTTAGAGTAAACTTTACGAGCATCAACCACATCTCTTTTTCTACTAATAACTTCTAAATCAACTAAGAAAATATCATTAACTATTTTCTTGAGTTCGTCTATTTCTTCTTGTCTTGAATGCATTTGATTAAATTGGTTTATAAACTTCTGTTTTAATATTCTTATTTGCTAATTCTTTTATTCTATACTCCTGTAATGAAGATAACTTACCTGTTGGACCTTTCACTTCTACGAATAGAACGTCAGAGTTCGGTGGTATAGCTATCAAATCAGGAATACCGTTCTTATTTGTCTTAATGAGCTTAATAACGTAGTATCCTTGAGCTTCAAGTTCCTTAATTTTCTTGGACTGTATTTGGCTCTCTTTCATGTAAATTGGTTTCTTTCATTAACTCATTAACTGAGAACGTAATTTTGTTACACTCCTTGATGAACTCAACAAGCTTATCAAGATCGCTTTGTCTGAACGCAAATCTTTTTGCGAGGAACCACGTGTAAGGAGAACAACTATCATCAAGGTCAATCTCTTCAACTTGAAAAGCTAATTGCTTCTGTGGCAATACAGTCATGCTGAAAGCCAACGTGTACTCTTTGTCCTTCTCTAACCATTTGTGCTGAGGTATTTTACTTGGCCTATTCTCAGCATCTATACATAAACACTTTATCATTTCTTAGTTGATTTTCCGTTTTTGCCATTACGAGCTCTGTTGGACATCATATTTTCTTTAACCACACTACCTGCCTTGGTATGGCTCATGTCTTTGCCATCTCCATTACCATAGGTACCGGCATCACGATTGGCTTTGTTAAGCTCAACCCTGTAGTTCTTTCTTTTCTCAGTAGCTTGATACTTCTTATCATAAGCTAACTTCTTTTTCTTTCTATCTTCTGACATATTTAATTTGTCATACGATGGGTGTTCCCCGGCTAGTTTATTTTTCATAATAATTTTTTAAAATGTGAAAGTGTAAAATCTTTCTTTTTGGTTACTGCTTTATAAATCTCTTGTTCAATACCTCCCTTTGAGAAGATCCAAAATATCTCATTGTTTGGTCTATCTTTTGTTGTCATTCGATCCTTGCTCTGCCAATAGCTTGTTGCACTAAAGTCAATGTTATAATACACAAGGTACTCTGCTTTCTTTAAACTTATACCTTCACGACCCGATACAATCTGCAACGCTATATTCTTATACGTGGCATTGAACTCATCAAGATCGGTTGTTAAATCATCTCCAAATATTTGTTGTAAAGCTACTAATTCTTCTTTAAACTTATAGAAGATACCAATCTGACATCCTTGCCATTGTTCTTTAATAAACTCAGCCTTTGTGGTATCAAGTACCATAGACTTTCCACTCTCAAACTTCACTGTTCCTGAACACAACTGATGCACTTTACTCATCAACTTTACAGGGGTATCTCCTAAGATAACTTCTTCCTTACCTTCAACAATCAAGTCACGCTTTAACTTATTTATAAGCTTATAAGTTGATTCTTTTAACTCAACCTCAAATACCTCTTCAGTAGTATCAGCAATAAACCCTGCCTCTTTCTGAGTGTAGTTTATAGTGAATGGTTTCATTTCATCTATAATAGTCTCCAATCCATCTGAGTAATCATTCATAGATAAGCCATTGATTATTTTAGTCTTGACCTTTACAAATTTACTACAAAACTTGTAGAAAGTTTTAAATTCTTTGAAAGGATTTTTTGGTATGCCATAAACTTGATGATACATCTGTGAATATGACTCCGGAGTAGGTGTTCCCGATAACAAAATAACATAAGGTTTATGGTAACTTATAAGTTCCATTACTTGTTTTGCTCTATTGCTTGGCTTAGGAAAAGCACCCATACCATGAGCTTCATCGCAAATTATTAAATCCCAATGCATATCCGGATCTATCTTATGTATGCTTTCATAATTAGTAACGCATAAAGAATAAGAAGGCTTTAATAAATCAAAATCATTTTGAATACTGCTAATGGCTTTCTTCTTTGTCAAAAACAAAACATTGTAAGCATCAATTCTTGATGCAATACCTAAGCTTGTTAATGTCTTTCCTGTACGCACTTCCATAGCAAGATATAAGAACCCATGTTCCTTTATAATCTTTGTGCCTTCGTGTATTATTCTTGTTTGGTAGTCTCTGAATTGAATTGTATTCATATCTTCTTCATATAATTTTTTATAATACTCACAGCTATTAACTATTCTTTGTCTTATTTCGGAAGGAGTAGAGTGTTTGAAGCTTTTAATAACTCTAACACTCTTACCTCTGCCGACCTTGGTTTCTACCATTTGGAACACAACGCTTCTTAATAACTCGCATTGCTTCCACATCTCATAGTTATTAAACCCTGAGTTCCTTTCAAATACATCTATCTTTTCAATGTCAGATTGCATATAGAACATTTTACGTTGACGCTATACTTTTCTATGTCAGGCATATCGCACTCGCAACACTTCTCTTTATAGCTTCCATCCTTATTGAATGTTTCACTAATATACTTCTTTAAAGCATCGCATTTCTCATACATCTCATGCTTTTCAAAATAGTATATCATAAACTCAATACTCTTCATTGCTGTGTCCTCATCAGGAGAATGAGCAAACATTCCTATTCCTGAATTGACTACATCTTCTACTGATGCCTTACCCATTAAAACATTGAATGAATTTATCATTCCAATGTGTACTATTTGCGTATTATTCATGTGCTACTTTTAATATTAAAAATATAGTAATAAAATAAATCATTACTAATAAAAACTTAACTATTGCTTTTTTCATATTAGTTTAATTGTATTTGTGTATTGTTATCTGCTCTCTTCTTGATGATTATCCATCTACCGATATGGTCTCTATCTTCCTCGGGCATAATACCTTCTTTGTAGATAGCGTAAGCTACTAACCATTTGTAGAACTTAGTCCTGCTAACAGTCATCTTACCTCTCGATCCATAGTCCGGGTACTCATCAACAAACGCAGTATACAATTCGTTCTTGTATAGTTTCACATTCGCAGGTAGCATATTGTTGCTCTCGTCATTATCAACCAATCCACACCACTCGATAAACTCGTGGCAAGTCTCTGCCGATAACTGACGAATCTTAAGGTTTACGAACTTTGACTTAACCAATCCATATCCTAAATAGAATCTCAAACATGTAATCATGTAGTTATCAAACTCACACCAATCATCATCGTTCCAATCGCCAAACATCATCTTACCGAAATCATCTCTTGGAGTGAAGTTCATATTGTAATACTGATGCAACTCTAACTCCCACTTTCTACGTGCAAATGAATTACCTGCTCCCTTGATAGCATAGTTAGTTGTTATAGCAACCTTTGGAGACTTAATGAATGGTATCTTAATAGCATCCTTATTCTTCTTCTCTAATGTCAATCCCTCTGTAATAACACTGAACAGTCTCTCGAAGTCAAAGTGTTTCTTAACATCATCAAAGCAAAGTATCTGCGTATCTGCTGATACCAACTGATAAGGGAACGACTTCTCAAAGTTGAAAGACTTGCCATCAATCACTACTAACTTCTTCATTTGAGAAAGAGCATTCATTATCAATCCCTTTCCTGTGCCACCTTCAGGGTTATCACTAATAACCTCATCGTTTAGTATTACTGCCGGACAGAAAGATAAGTTCTTGTATCCGTGCATTAAGAATCCAATGGTACTCTCCATTGTCTTAATACGACTTCCATCTCCACCATTAATATTACTGATAAACTTTTTGAAGTCACAATTACCTGTAACATCACATAAGTTAAATTTCCTATCTATAACGTGGTCCTTCCATACATATCCACCCAAGTCTAAATAGTCAATAGGACTAATACCATCTTTTGAAATCTTAACAGCGCAGTTCTTATAGTACAGGTATGCTGAATCTCTAGTGTCTGCTATGAAATATATATCTATAGTTGATAGCAATGTCAAGAACTCATCCTTGAAAAACCTTGTATTGTCTGCGAAGTAATTGTAAACAGACACATCATCAAGATCTATTAGGTAGTTCAATATAAAATCTTTAATCTCTTTCTCTGATGTATTGTCTATAAGATTATTTGTAACCTTAACAAACACGTAGTTACGACTTCCTTCAGGACAGAACTTATAAAACCCCGAATCCTCTAAGAACTTCTTGAATAGTATATGCTCTATCTTTATAACTCCCTTGTCATTCTTGGTCCAAAAAGTCATCTTGGAATTTTCTTCCTCAACTTTATTTAGAACAGAATCAATTACACCACTATCCAAATTGGAGTCTTGCAATTGGTAGCGTATATCTTTTTTTGATACACCTCTCCTTAACTTGGCTCTGATTTGATTTATTCTCTCCTCATCTTCGTAGTACTTAGTACCAAAGTTTGATGTGTGCTTATAGGCAGACTCAATAGTTGTTGCAATCTCTCCAAGAGTAAAGTCTTGAGTAGCGAATTGATTAAGAACATAACCGGCAAGACTTTTGTTTATACCGAAGTCATTGAATGCCATAGCAAGTATATAAGCATTGTGGTTTCGCTGTCCCTCATTCATAGGATACTTCTTCTGCCACCACTTGATTAATATTTCTACAATCTTATTCTCATCTGTAATTGGTATAGTAGCTACATCTCTAATCTTATTTACCTCTGTATATTCAGGCTCCTCAATTATATCCCAAACAGAAGAATTGAAATTAACGTGAATTAATGGATCATAAGACTCGTAACATACCCTAGATAGGTTTTTACTTGTTTTGTCAAAATAAGGGCTGTTAAAATGCTTTTCAAGGCTATTAAAATAGTTTGTATGATTATCTGCATCTGCAGGTATCTTTACAAGAACCTTTAAACCATTTCCTGAAGGAGATATGAATGCAGAGAAAACATATTTGTTTTTACATAGCATTTCTTTTTCTTGCAGTAAGTCTTTCTGTTTTGCGTAGCCATCAAAGTCCAAACAGATAAGTCCCGAGTGTTGCTCAAGGGCAGTATCTAATCTTTTCTTGAATGTACCACTGAAACAAATAGCCGGTAACAACTTCTTAATCTCATTACGTTCAGATTTGTTTTTCTCTGCTCTGATACGCTTAACTATATCCTTTGTCGAATTTGTACCCTCTCTAATTCTATCAAGAATAAGCGCTACATCCCTGTAGAATGGGGTGTCAGTGTCTCTTATTGTTTTAAATATTGTTATATTGTGCGTCATCTTGTGTCGATTTTATGTCGATATTTTTTTCTTAACTTATTGATTATTAAATACCTTGTCGATAATGTTAATTTTATTCTTTATAAATTAAAATAAAAAAAAATATATATTATATATTTATATATATATAGTATAGGGAAAAAAACTGCATTTTCGGTATGGTCATTTGGTAAAAAAAGGGAGACTTTAAATCTCCCTCTTTTTCTCTTGGTATTAGAAAGGCATATCATCCTCTTCTTCTACCTTCTTAGTTGGCTTAGTAGTTGTTGTAGCTTTGCTTGTTGCTTCGAATGTGTCTAACTCCATGTAGTAGTTACCACTTCTTGCTTGTTTCACACCTAGGTTTACCCACCCATTCTTTACGTGTTGTTGGATGAATGCTACTGCATCATCAACTTTAATTGAAATTCTGCCCACGACAAAGTCAGGAGCGTTTTCGCTTCGTTTAAATACGAAACCATCAGCGAAGATTTTTTCTTCTTGTGCCATTGTAAATAATTTTTTAGTTTACCTCAGTCTGTTTTAACCAACCACAAACCTCTGAGGTTAAGTTTGTGATTGGTGTATTATTAGTATAAAAATTCGTCAATGTAATAATTATCAATGCTATCTGATGGCTCTGCTGAGAAGTATCTCTAATACATATCAACAGCTCTCGCTACTTTTAACTCTCCTCCTTTTACAAAGTCATCAGTTGGTTTGAAGATCGCAAGTAGTCCTGTTACTTTGTCTATCACATAGAACACTAAAGGTTTATTGAATAGTTTTTGGTATATGTAACACTGCGAGTCATAGTTGTACTTCTTAGCGTTCCATTTGAACTTGTGAATATCACTTGTGGTCTTAAGGTCAATCACACACTCATCAGTAACTATATCAGCTTTACCCTTCCACATCATGCCTTGGATCTCTCCAATGGCAGGAACCTCAAACTGATTACCTTTTTTGTATATCTCATCAAAGAATAACATATTACCATTGATTATAGACACAAGGTTCTTAACATCATCAACCTCCTTCTTCAATAAACAGAATGGTAAGTTGTTTACCTCACAAAAAGTTTTGTATTCTTTAGTGGTTCTTGTGGTTACATCCACAAAAACTACATCTTTTACTTTGTGTGGCTCAAGGATTGACTGATGGAAATATCTTCCTTCTGCAAATGCTTTGTTATCCTCACGTGGTTTACCAAACTCCTTTGGATTCTCCAACAACGTACCGATGTCTGAGTTTGATAAATAATTCTTTCCTACTCCCGAGTAGTACTCTTTGTCGTCTTTCAACAACTCAAGTATATGGTCATTTACTACTGCCATTATTTAGATTTTAAAATTTTATTGATTTCTTTTTTTACCTCAGGAGATACAATGTATTTAGTTCCCAACTGCTGAACTATCTTTTCAATACCCAAATTGGTATTTGAAGTTACAAAGTTAGTAACCTTATCCCAATTAACAGTACCTGTTTGCAACTCTACTAAATGAGTCTTTGTAGGTACTGCTGTTTTGATAGGAGTTACAGGTGTCTCTGCTTCAGGTAAATCCTCACCGGCATAGATATAGTGACCAAGACCAAACATAGCTAAGTTCTTAGTAAGGCACCTCATAAGCGTCTTGTTGATGTCGAACATGGTAGCTGCCTCAACAACTTTCTCTCCATATCTTGTTTGGTAAGTGTACGACTGATAAGTCATTGACTTGTTGGCACCATCCATAACAGGAAGCCACATCTCTAAAGTTTGGTCCTCGATAGTAACTTCTGTCATTACCATATACCCTAAGTTCTCATCGAAGAAGTAAGGTCTTTTGGTGATTGGATCAGCAACAATTTGATAAGTAGCACTTGGATATGCTTTCTTAACTTCTCCCCATGCCCATGCCCATGAAAGGTATGTCAGGTTACTCTTTTTTTCTACTTTGTCGTTCACATTGATTGCCGACAGTTTTTCAAACACGTTTGTCATTTTGATTAAATTTGATTAAATAAATACTGAGTTCTCGATATTACTGATGATAGTTTTGTAATCTCTATCTTCAGTAATTTTTTGATTGATAATTTTAATTGCATGAGCAAATGTATTGTGATTACTTTTATAGCCATTGTTCTCCATAAAATTCACAATAGTAATAAGTCTCATTTGCCTGTTGTGGCACAAGTAAGTAAGTAACTGTCTCGCATCAACAACTTCTCTTTTCTTTGTATAAGAGAATAACTTTTCCTTAGATATACCGAACAATCTCGCGACTCTATCGGCATACTGATTAAACACTTCTTCTTTCATTGGATTAAATTTAGACTACAAATATAACATAAAAAGATAAATAAAGCAAACTAATTGCAATAATCCAAAAAAATAAACTAATTATTTTATACTTCATATTCTTTCTAAATCATTTAGTTTTACATACACGAAACCTTCGTGTGTTATCTTGTCTGCTGTGTCCCAACTCCCCTTTGTTATTGAGTATCCATCTTTGTTTTCCAATTCCGATTTCAACTTCTCCACATACAATGTGGCATCCATCAATTCTTCCTGCAGATGGCTTAACCATTCTACAAACGTGAGGTCATCACGTTCCAAAGTAACTCCGTACTTCTTCTGACCTACGTCAGATCGTTGCTCGAACTTATCGACAACGGACTTTACAATTTTATCTTTCATATTCTTCTTTATAATATTCTTCTCCTGTCAGGATATAGGTGTAATTAGAAACACAACCTGACTTTTTTTGTTTATTACCATGAGCATCAATTATCTGTTGCTTTTCCATTTCTTTTGCATCTCTAAATAATAAAATAGATGTTGGAGTTAAACCATACCTTGTTTTTAATTCTTCTTCTAACCATTCTACTGCTGTTTGTTTCATTCTGATCCTTTGTTAATTAAATAATACCATAACCAAATTATCTTTGGTCTTATGAGTTCATAAACTATTAATATTAATATATATTTCATAATGTTAGTTATTACACGCATTAAGTATATTTTTCCACTATAATGTTGGTTTTGTCAAACATTTTCCATTACTTCCTGTGTCAATATAAACCCTAAAAATTAGGGTTTATCTTTAAACGATTAGTAATTATTTTTTTAAGTTAATTATTTTACGATAAACAATATTTACGCTTTCTTTATTTATTCCTCTTTTATAGTAAAAATTAATAACTCTTTTGATTCTTTGATAATTTGAGTAACTCATAAATTTATTTGTATTTTACGTGTTGGACAACTCATCTTGTGTTCTCCCTCTACCTTATGGCATTTAGGACAATACGTATCTTGTACGCATTTTGGATACGTGCAATAGTTTAAATTGCAGATTTCTCCATCGCGTTTAACTCCGTTAAGTTTGCACTTGTTTGAGTCTTTGTCATTAGGCCAAAACATATCACAATTATCTGCATCGTCTTCTCTGTTAAATCCTCCATAAGATTGATAAACTAAACTTGCCGGAGCAGTAAACCTATAACAGTACTCTTTACTTGGACATAAACTGTCTGAACATTTTGCTATATCTGCCATAACTATCCGAATATTACTTCTCCCATTGTTAAACATTGAAACACTACATCACTGCTAATAGCATCGCCTTGCTCTTCAATCTCAAGTCTTAATGCCCAATAAGGACATTCACTTAACCTCTGCTGCATGGTTGATCTGCTTAGCGTACCTAATATATCATCAGGGTTCTCAACATCGTATATGTTGATGTCTACACCATTGTCATACACTGCCTCTAACAGTCTCTCACTAAAGGCTTTACCTTTTGTTGAATTGGCATAGACTACCTCAATTTCATTCTCCGGTATCTCTGCCCAATAACTGCTACCACCTTCAATGGCTGTAACAAAAATGTTTTCTAATACCTCTCTAGGTACTCGGGTTATAACTTCTATAAAGTCATTAACCTCAATTTGATTTACGTCTTTCATCTTTTTCTTCTTTTAAATATCCTACTAAAATAAATTTACCATAGCACCACTTGTAGTATGGTATTCCTTGTTTCTCCATATTGTTTGATTAAAAAAATGCTTGTCTTTCCAAGCTGTCAGTCTTATTGTAATTTCAGCATCATGATTAATAGGAGATATAAGCTCCCGAGAGTACCCACTGAATTGACCTTTAGCATTACAACGGCCTACATTACCGACAAGTAAGGAGTTAAAATGCACTCTCTATCTATATTGTGATTAGTTCAAACTCTGTGTATAACTCAATCTTCTTTCTTGGATAACGCCTTGTAAGTGCATCTAATATCATTTCGCTATCATATACCTCATAGCTATCGCGTTCTGCGTTTACAATAGGGGTGAGTACCTCAACGATGTCTTCTTCGCTGAGGTCTGTTTGCAAATAGAAGTCTTCTTCTTTGTATGCTGTCGTGTTGATTCTAAATACCTTCATCTTCTAAAAATTTTATTAGTTTTTCTTTTAATGCATTTGTCTCTGCTAAGCTTATCCTATCTAATACTGAATGCATAGCCATGAATAATATAATCTCATAGTCTAATCTATTATGCATAAGCTCACATAGTTGGCTTTGCTTCTCCATGTTATCGTCTAATAAATAATCTTTGATTAAATCTTCGATTATCTTATTTACTGTTTGCCCATCGTATTGGCTGTCAATAGCCTCCAATGTGTCGTTCTTTTTGTGATTAAATTTTAAATGTATTTTCATAATGATAGTTTGAATTTGTATTAAACCCTCCGTGATTACTTATTGTTGTTGTATATGTTCTCATAACTCTGCATCAAAATGACATTGACCGAACTCTACTATGCAATCCCGGATCTGTATGCCTAACTTTAAATCTGCATACTCTCTAAGTATATCCTCAGTTATACCAATGGCTTTTAAGTCCTTATCTTGGTATGACATTTTACCCTCAAAGAAGTCATCGATGATTTTCTTTTTGTCGCCTAAGGTAGTAATAATTCTATCAATTTCCTCGTTGACTTCTGATAAATGTTCATCATCGAAATAGTACTCAATGTACTGTGGCTCACGCTCTTCGCCACCAAATCTACCCGCTGCATTACTTGGTTGCAGTCCAAACCAAAACTTACCTTCTATGTCTCCTGAATAATATCTGCCCATAATTTCTAATTGATTTTAAATTGTTTAATAAATATATCTGTGTTCTCTTCAAATGGCAATAGGTTTTGATAATATTCTTCAAACCCCATTATCTCCCATTCGCTGTAGTCTGAGTTATTGAGCATGTCTGATACCCAATCCTCGAAGTAATAAATGTCACTCATAATTTCTATTTATTTAAAATCGTTTAATGTTACACTCATAATTTCAGTTAGTTCTTCACCATAATCATCATTGATGAAGTCAAATAATTTTTTATCATTATCTAAATCTTTCTCGGTTACTTCAGTTTCCCAACCATCTGCTATTCTATCTTTAGCAAACTCTCTAAGTTCTTCAATACCTTTAAAAAAGTATTGTGTATTGTCATCGTAATATCGAATTCTGAAAATTTTAATTTCTTGCATAATTTCTAATTGATTTATTTTATTATTAATACATCTGCTTGAGTTTCAATCCATACATGAGCGCCACATGACAATGGTTTGTCCGGACTATATATAATCTTACTTGGTCCTAATACCTCTACCTCATGGGCATAGATGTTATCCTTGTAGGTCTTAATAGTAAGAACAGGGTTCTCAACCCCATTCTTTCTATTGGCTTTAATTACGTGCTGATTCACGTGTATTATTTTTTTCATGGTATATAATTAAAGTTTATTATTTCACTAATACTGTCTATTGATTTGAATACTGTTGAAGCCTTGAACTTCTCAAGTGCTTCACTGATATTGTCTGCCTCAACAATATCCTCAAGGTCTGTAGCGCAATCATTACGCTCAACCCAATAACATACTAAATACTTCTTCATTCTATTTACGTTCAAAGGTTATTGACTCAATGTTTGGATACTCTCCGATCCAATTCTGCTCACGTATCTTAAAAGAATAGTTGTACGTATCTTTTACGTACTTAGCTCTGTGCTTGAAGCTACTCTCTCTTACGATTGGTAGCTTTATAAGCTTCATCTTTAAGTATTGGTCGAACAAAGTTTGCTTGACAATACTGCAATTAGCCAATGGCTTATTGTTGATTCTCCAATAGCCATCTCTTAAGCTAATACTTAAAGAATCCCCAAACATTGGGGACTCTTCTATGTTCAATAATGTGTTCATCATGATTATGATATATCATCGGTTAATACTTTATACAATCCCGGTATGTCTATAACATTGTGTAATGCCATGTAGTACTCAATGTCATCCCAAGTAGCCTCTAAGTCCGGATTAAGTCCGTAGATGTCGCAGATGTACTCATACATTGTCCACTCATCTTCTGCACTTACATAGTCTACTCCACAAGATCCCCATTCGTAATCCCAATCGTCTAAGGTGTCGCAGACTGTATCTTTTTTTGACTTTGACACTTTTGTATTGCCATAGTATGAATAGTCATTGTACTGTTTGTACGAATCGTTTGAGTACCAATTGCCATCGACCCATTTGCCCAATTCTTCGTTGATGATAGTATGCTTATCGTCAGCAGCTAAGAATACTAACTTACTATACCCGATGTACTCTGATATGAAATACTTACTCATGTCACACGTAGTGAAGTCATGCTTGAACTTCTTGAGCATATCGTTGAACTCATAGGTATCTGAGAACTCTTTGTTGCCCAATCCCTTGATGACACCATTGTGTACAAACCCTAAGTTGTCATTGACTAAGAATGGGTGAAGGTTATGCTCACCCTTGTAGCCACTCGTGGCTATACGGAAGTGAAGCACTATACTGCCGACATCTTTGTCATCTCGTAACTGATTGTACTTGTCAATGTACTCATCGTATACATACGTTTTGAATACATGGAGTTTGCCATTGTTAGTCCACAATAGTCCTGAACCCATCTCGTTATTGTCCCATGAGTTCTTGATGTGGGACTTTGGTAATCTACCTGCTTTCTTTGTGTTTAAAATTGCGATGCACATGATTTTTAATTTTTAATTGTTATTTAATATCTAATCCTTCGAATTGTTGTGTGTAGTTTATGAACCTGTGCTTCAAGTCTTGAAGCTTATCGTCATTGTACACTTGCTTGAGTAACTTGGTGAACTTGGTATCTACATTGTAGTACGCTTTGATAACGTCATCAGTAGGGTTCTGTATAGCCATCATAAGTAACTTACTTCTCCACTTCAATGTGTTGACACTAGGTACTGCACTGATGATACGGAACTCAACCCTATCGTGATGTATCTTGATAGCTTGGTACTTCTCATTGTCTTTTTGCAAGTCATCGTTCTTTTTACCTTTGCAGTAGTTCTTATCCACCCTGCCGTAGTACAAGGCATAGAACAATGGAGTGTAACCCTTGATTTTCTCGAACAACTCATTACCCGACAACCCATCTTCTGATAAATGGATATGTCCACCACACGACTTGGTATGTCTCGCATTGATATGCTTGACTAACTCATCGTTACTCTCGATATGCTCGAATATCTTATTGATGTTGAACTCAAAGGTAGGACTGATTAGCTCATAACCGGAGCAGTCACATAAGCTACCATCTTTCTCCTTACGCCATTGGTAGTTGGTATAAGACTCAAAGCTATCAATGTCTATAGAGTTACGCACACCTTCATCTTCTTTCTCTATCTCAAAGCCAATCTTATACTTTGGTCGATTGCTAAAGTACAAAGTTCGATAGCTGCCGTTATGGTATCCACGAACATACTCCTCGCTATTGTCGGGATATGAATAGTAACCCGAGTCCTCATGGTAGTATACATTGTCTCGATAAGCCCATTCGTCTGTGTCCTCTACATACACAATGTCGTGTCTATCTCTAGCAGAGTCATCGTAGTACTCACCCTCAAAATATGCGAACTCACCACAATTATCAACATAACTCTGACTATACCAACCCTCGCTTCTACCCTCGTACACACGCACCATATCATCGTTATTGTAGTACTCTTCATTACCCTCGCACCACGATGCCTCGTCTCTCCAAAGCACATCGCCATCGGCTGTAATTACATAGTCATCACACGAATAGTAATAACTTCCATGTTGGAAATACGTTTCGTTTAGCATCTCATCAATAGTTACATACTCTTCATTGATAGATTTTATTGCTCTCTTTACTTGACTCTTGTAGCCATCGAATAACTCGAATAGCTGTTTTACTTCTGAATAGTTCATGATATTAATTCTTTAAGGTTTTCTAATGCAATTTTATACCCATAGTTCATAGACATCTGCATTAGTATAATGTCCATTGAACCTTTGTTTGCCTTGGCAAAGTTTTCTAAATGCTCTCTCGTATCCGGAGTAGCAACAATACCTCTGTCGAGTGACTTCAATTCTTTCTCGATGTAATCTTTTAATTCATTCATGATTATTTATATAATTGGTTAATATTGTATTCTTGTATGTAGTACGATGTTTTTTGTAACTCTCGTATCTCATAATCCATCTCTATATATTCTTCAGTATATGGACTGTAAAGAGCGTTTTTATCTTTGAATTTTCTATCTAAATCTTTGTCAAGCTCATCTTCCTTTGCATACAATTCATTTAATCTATTCTCCATGTCACTATTTAATTTAGATAAGAAACCTTCTGCCACTTCTTTATCAGTAAATATGCCTATTGTA
>Ga0181357_1000318_pt1 | contig 17560 bp, 14 predicted proteins | sample Fa13VDMM110DN_FD_130094 | JGI IMG/M metagenome (GOLD analysis project Ga0181357, IMG submission 130094) | Freshwater viral communities from Lake Michigan, USA - Fa13.VD.MM110.D.N | ecosystem: Environmental > Aquatic > Freshwater > Lake | place: USA: Michigan | collected 2013-09-24 | reverse complement strand
GGTAGTGGAACTGTTCCACAAGGTGGAAACTCAACCCAGGGATCAAACCTAGGAACAAGGCAGGGTGGATTCGAAAGGGCAATTGATATAAAATTTAAAGGAAACTCATACATTTTCTTCAAATGGTACGACAGCAGTCTTTCTAGGGCGCACGGATATTTTGTAGGAAAAAGGTCAGTTAGACCGCTTCGGACAACGATTGGACTTGGTGTTTGATAATGTATACATATGAAATTAACGGACTAGTAGCAATTATCTATAAGGATGGGGTTAATGTAAATCAAGTTGGACCTTGGGATATAAACAATCCGAACGGACCAAAGATTTGGGCGGAACAGTTTTGCGAGGGTGCAAACAATCCGCCCCCAGCGCCAGAGCCAGCCCCAGAAGAGACGCCTGAGTGAATATGGAAGAAGTAGAACAGGATTGCGGATGCTAATCTAGAAAGGAGACAATTGTGGTAAGGCTTGCAACCATTTTAGCCTTGACACTGCTTCTTTCTCCAATGGGCGCACTCGCCCTTGAGGACACGGACGAGTGGGATCAGCAGATCGACAGCAACGGGACAATCACGCTGACCGAGGGGGCGATCCTGATCCAGGGAAGCGATAACGCTGGGCCTGGGTACCCATGGCTGAACACGGTAACCAGCCTGACCACCGACTCATCCACCGGCGAGACGGTCTCGTTCGGCTGGGCGTACTGGACAACCGACGGCGCGGTCTATGATCGAGCGCAGATGCTGCTCAACGAGAGCTGGGTTGACCTTGCGATCTGGAATCAGGGCGGCTACGACCCTAAGCAACAGAGCGGCATCCAAGAGGTCTATATCACCACTGGCGGAATCTTCGGATTCCGAATTATGAGCATTGACTCCTGCTGCGGGGCTGGATTTCTGCAAATCAACAACACAACGTGGGTTGTAGGCCCTGCGCCAACGCCCACACCAACGCCGGAGCCTTCAATTGATCCAACTCCAGAACCGAGCCCAACGCCAGAGCCAACGCCAGAGCCAACGCCAGAGCCAACGCCAGAGCCTACGCCAGCGCCGACGCCTGAGCCGACTCCGGAGCCTACGCCAGAGCCGACTCCTGAACCAACTCCTGAGCCAACAGTAGAGCCGGAGCCAACAGATGAGCCAGAGCCGACTGCCGAACCCGAACCGTCGGAGGAGCCAACAGAGGAGCCTGAGCCGACTCCTGATCCTACTGACGAGCCTAGCCCTGAGCCTGAGCCTAGCGTTGACCCTTCTCCTGAGCCAACTGACGAGTTGCCAACTGTAGACGAGGTAGCAGAGGCTGTAGGGGAAGCGGTGGATGCAGCGCTGGAATCAGTGGCAGAGGTTTTTGACAATATTATTGCAATTACAGAGATCGGTAGTGACCTAGATGAAACAGAAAAAGAAGACGCGCAGCCAGTTGCAACAGCAATTGTCGCAAGTCAAATCGCAACATCAGCAGCAGCCTCAGCAGTTCGCTCAATGGGCGGAACGCCAAGTAGTGGCGGCGGTGGAGGTGGCGGTGCGGGTGGTATGGACAAACCTCGCAGCAATCAAAAAGGAAAGCAACGTGATTAAAAGAATTATCCTTGATTTAATTGGTGGAGCCTGGACAGTTCTCGGGCTTTTGTTCGCGGTGGTCGTTCTCCCCGAGGGGGGCACGCAGACCACGATGGCAACACTATTCGTTCTCCTTACTCTTGGGTGGCTCGTCACCGGTCCACTACGATGGAAGGAATAAGATGAAATTTAAGGTCAAGTCACAGCTGGACCACGTAGAGAAGGGCGGCATCCTAGACGACTGTGGGCCGTCCAGCACGGCAGCTGCCGTCGCGTGGGCATCTGCATATAAGTTCGATCCGTCTGCAGGAGATGCAATTAAGGCCAAGGCAAAGGCAACTGGGTTTATCGAGAAAGAAGGCGTGTCCGACAACGGATCGTCCTTAGGGGATCTTATTAAAACAGCCAAGGAGCTCGGCGCAAAGGCTCGCTACGCAAAGTCGTGGGACGATGTCGTCCTATCGGCCCATCGCGGCGCGGGCCTTATTGTTTGGGTCCAGCAGGCTGTGGATTACCCTACCGTAGAGATAAGCGAGTGGCACAAGAAGTGGCAGAACTACTGGATTAAGAAGGATAAGAAGCACATCTCAGACGGCTACGGCCATATCACCGCAGCGGGCTGGGACGCAGTTGATGGTTGGCAGTGGGCGTGTCCTACTCGAAAGGGGAAGGGCAACGAGAAGTTCGGGGTCGTTGTGACCGAAGAGCAGCTCAAGCAGATTGCCGCGAGCAAGAAGAAGATCACTGGTGGCGCGGCTTATAAGCACGTCGTCATCGTGGAATGGAAGTAAGGAGTCAGAATGTATAGCGACATCAAGGCGGGTATCCGCTGGATAATTGACAACACTGGCGTAGACGAGGCATTGGTAGAGTTCTTCCGAACATTCATCACCGTCTCAATCTCGGTCGCACTTGGCCTGGGCATACCGCTCCTGGACATCAGTGGGGGAGACTTCCGCACGGTCCTATCGGCTGGTCTCGCTTCGGGTCTCCAGGTCCTGATCAAGTTCCTAGATCCAAAGAACACTTCGTTCGGGATCAAGGAGAAGTCCCCAGAGGACAAGGCTGCCGCAGAGAAGCAGTTCGATATTTAATCGTGAAGGTTATTGACCTTGCTCCGGTACTAACCGGATGCCATGTCTGCCGTAGCCCTCTGGCTGATCTAATAAGTCGCAGGATGCGCGAAGGGATGCCTGATACTAAAGTCAGCAAATGGCTTGAGTCTGAGGGTCAGTACGTAAGCCGGGTTACTCTAGGAAAACACCGACGTGAGCATCTGACTAGCGACTTTGAAAAGGCCAAGTCGGAAGCCATTAAGGTTATGGAGGACCGCAAGAAGACCCTCAAGCCTAATAAGGGAGTAGACCTGGCCTCCCTGGTCAGGGACTACACATTCTCGGCTGTAGAGGCTGGAGAACTGCTACCTACACTGGCAGAGGGCCTGAGGGCCCAGGAGATACTTGACAAGCGCTCTGAGAAGAGCTCTGACAGGGATCTGGCCATGACGCTAGCCTCTATCCTTGGCGGGTCTATGGTAATAGAGGGAATATCAACAACTATAGAGCCGGAACTAATTATGGAGGAGTCTAGTGCCTAAATCAGCAGCGTGGCAGCGTAAAGAGGGAAAGAATCCCAAGGGCGGCCTAAACGCAAAGGGTCGAGCCTCATACAAGGCGCAGACAGGCGGGACTCTGAAGGCTCCGGTAAAGGGTGGGGACAACCCGCGAAGGGCGTCATTCCTAGCCCGCATGGGTAACATGCCTGGCCCAGAGCGTGACTCTAAGGGCAAGCCTACACGGCTCCTGCTAAGTCTCCAGGCATGGGGAGCAAGCAGCAAGTCCGACGCCAGGAGCAAGGCTAAGGCAATCAGTAACCGGACGAAGACTAAGAAGGAATCTTGAACCCTGTTAGTACACAAACCGCTATCGATCTGGCTAGGGGCCGCAGTGATATCGAGTTCTTTGCTTCTCGCTGGCTCGGTATCAAAGGAAACCCAGGTCAAGTTGCCTGGTGGCAGGCCTGCGCAGATCGAGCGGACGATGGGTTCCGGCCACGGTACCTCACGACAGTCGTTTCCGCTGGCAATCGTGCCGGGAAAACTCTCGCGATGGCGGTCGTATGTATGCACCACGCACTCTACAAGCTTGGGATTAGACCTCCCGAGAAGGGAAATAATGCAGATGCTGGGCGCTGGATCAATGATCCGTACGAGTGGTATCACGTCGGGATTCAACAGGAGACTGCTGAACTGGTTCACCGGGAAATCGCTATGATCCTTCAGGGAGCCCACCAGGCACAGGGTGGACGTGGTTGCCCGCTAACAAAGGAGCTCGGCAAGGTGGCTGACTTCGAGAAGAAGTACCGTGGTGAGTATCTATGGATTAAGTTCAGCCCTGTGGTCGGTGGCGCCAGCATACACTTCAGGACCACACAGGACAAGGCCAAGGCCCTTCTGGGCAAGGACATGCAAGGGATCTCATTCGACGAAGCGGCCTTCGAGCCGCACCTTATAACCATCTACCAGGAAGTGCTCAACCTACGAAGGCTATCAACCGGTGGCCCGCTACACTTCATTGGAACCCCAACAGAGGGAATCAACGACTACGCTGACCTGTGGGAGATGGGCAATCCGGAGAACCCATCCAGGGACGACCAGTTCATATCGTTCAGGCTCTCGACCAGGGACAACATAGGATTCGGCCTACGTCAGGAAGACTTCGATGCCGTAGTCCGGCAGCAGGCAGAATACCTAGTACCGCAGAACATCGACGGATACTTCATAGAATCAAGGAAATCTTTCTTCTCTTCCCAGGGCATAGAGGCCAGTTTCGATACAACGCTAGAACTAGAGGATGCGCCAAAGTCAGCTCACCGTTATGTACAGGGATGTGATCCCGGTATTTCATCTGACGCAACATGGGCGCTAACCATAGATATAACTAGTAGAAACTCGATGCGTGGTGTCCGTGCTCGAAAGAGGGGCGGAAAGCAGACCATAACCGCTGTTGTCAACATGGTACGAGAGGGTCACCTGCTTTACAACTCAGGAGCCCAGTGCACAACAATCGTGGATTCTACAGGAATGGGAGGAAAGCTCTTTAGGGAGGAGTTTTCAATAATAAAGCCACTGCGAGATTTTGACTTCGGTGGTACTAAATCTAAGAAACTAGAACTACTAAACGACCTCAAGACTGTGATAGATAAAGGCCAGGTCAAGTTCCCCAGGGGAGGGGTCTGGGAAGATCTACGTAGACAACTACTGGCTTACAAGCTAGAGGACAAGAAGCTGGAGCAGGATGCCGTCATGGCGCTTGCTATTGCTGTTAGATATGCGATTAGGAATCCCGAGAAGGCTGCTGCGAATGTTGCCTTCTCCTACTTTGGAGATGCTGAATAATGGCTAAGACTAAGGTCCGAGGAATACCGAGCACATATGTAGACGGCAAAGGCGTTCCAGCACAGTACACTACTGACCCTGCTGTTGCTACTCCGTCCCAGATCAAGGCTATAGGCGACGCCGTAGACAAGGCAAATCGACTACGCAAGGGCGAGGTAATATTCGAGCGACAGCCCTCCTCGGGCAAGGGAATCAAGACCACAACTTCTGTAGGAACATCAGGCGAAATCCGCAAGTCAGCTCCTGCTGGGACGCCTAACTCCGGAGTTGCTTCTGGCGGTATACCGTCAATAAAAACTACCCCTTCTGTAACTAACGTCTCGAGTGGCGGCAAGGGAAAGCCGATCAACAAGAACTACACTCCTCTGCAGTTTGAGAAACTCACTGACGATCAGAAGGCTGCAGTCAAGATGCTCAAGTCATCCTTCGAGGTTCAGGGAATGGCACCGGAGGAGCAGGAAGAAGTCAAGCTGTTCGGTGAAATCCTTACTCGAAAGCAGCAGCTCGAGCCGGAGCAGAACCGACTCCGTAGCGTATTCCGACGATACGACAGGCTGTACCACCCAGACACAATAACTCTGGGCGGGGCTGACCACTGGGCCGAAGACCCTAGCGCACGTCTAGCAGGTCGAGCGCACGTCTCTGTCAACGTACACCCTGCGTACGTCAACATCCCAGCGTCCCTCCAGGCAGTAACTCCGGTAATGCATTACATCCCAGAGGCTCCTACTAAGGAAGCTAGGATGGATGCCGCCAATCGTGAGCGCATCTTCTTTGCATGGTGGAACGAGCAGGAGATGGACCTAAAGCTTGAGATGGCGTCCCTAACCAAGAGCCTCTACGGTTACACGGCCGCTAAGATTTACTGGGACAATGAGATCAAGATGCCTTCCGTTAGGATCATCGAGCAACCAGAGAACCTTTATATGGGGTTCGGAAACTCTGACTACACCAGACTAGACTGGGCACTGTACTCGTACGGACTGTCGCCGCAGGCCGTAAAGGAAGACTACGGAATAGATATTATACCTGTCAGGCAGGGAGAGAAGTGGTACGGATATTCCTCTATTGCCGGAACACATCAGGACCCTCTTGGAAACGTGTACCAGAACCAGTTCGAAAGAAATCCACTTCGCAGGGAGACTGTATATGAGCAGCTCCAAGTAGAAGTCATGGACTACTGGCATAAGGAGCCGACCTCTCCAGGTAAGCCAGCAATGGTTTGTAACGCTATATACGTTGGCAATACTATGGTATCCCACACCAGACACCCTGAGTTCAAGGGCGAGATACCGTATATCATACTACAGAACGGAAAGGTTCCAGGAAGCCCTTACGGCAAGCCTGAGCTTTACGACGTAGAGCAGCTCCTTCGAGAGAAAGACGAGCGCATCACCAACCAGGCGCAGATGATTCAGTCTGTCGTCGGCGGACAAATGTGGCAGCTTGTCGGACCGGAAGCACCAGATGAGGTACCGGCCGGAGCGCTTCCTAAGCCTAACAAGGTGTCGGCACCTGGGCCAGGAAACGAGATCCGAGCGCTGCAGCCGTTCATTCCTCAATTCCAGATTGAAGACTACAACAAGCGCATCGACCGCGAAATAGCGGTTGTTACAGGCTTGAATGACCTACTTCTTGGCCTGGCTCCTACAAGCGTGCTTGGGTCCTCCAAGGCCATAGCGTCGCTTATCGCCAACTACGAGTCACGAATTGCACCGAAGCGTAAGCTTCTATACCAGTGGATTAAGGACGTCTGGCTTCAGAGCGCACGTGTGTGGGCTAACAAGGACAAGGCCGTCGGCCAGATCATTGGCGATCACTTCCGAATCGACGTAATCCCACCTGAGCTAACCCCTCGAGACACGCTTGAGCTTGCCCAGACAGCAATCAACCTGGTCCAGAACAGGATCTGGTCAGCTGAACGAGCAATGGATCGTGTTGGAGTTGAGGACCCTGAGGGCGAGCTTGAAGTCATTCGCGACGAGCAGACTGATGCAACGATCAATCCTGCAGCCGTTATGACAATGGCTAACCTGATGCAGACATTCCAACAGATGCAGCAGCAGGGGGTTCAGGCGCCGGGTATGCAGGAGCAGGAGTCTGACGTTCAGGCTCAGCTCCAGGCCCAGCAGCAGTCCCTTAACGCCTCAAGGACTCTAAACCCGCCGGCGACCGGAGATACCGGCCTGTCTGGGTTTGAGAACATGGCCAACCCTCCAGCAGAATCTCTTCCGTCAAACGCAGAACCAGGGGCCCAGCTCCCAATGGGAATGGACCTTCCAGTAGAGAATGGGAGTAACGAATAATGGCAATCCAGACTCGTCGAAGGGCACGATTCCGCCGAGCAACGGCGGGAACTCAGAACCTTACAACTCTCATATACAATATCCTTAAAGAGCAGCAGTCCTCCAGGAAGTCAGCGATACTCGCTGCCTTCAATGCTAACATGTCTAGCAAGACGTACGATTCGACATACGGCGGAGAGCCAGTTGATCGAGCTGCCGTAGAGGGTCTCTACAATGATATGATATCTGTTTACCCAGAGGGTACAACTGAGCGAGACCGACTCACCGCAGAGCTTAATGAGTTCCGCACTAGCTCACTTCGTCAGGAGATGAACGCCTATTCCGATGCATACGAGAACGGAACGTATGCATTTGGAAATAAGGTAACCATGAACGACTACCTATCCTTCTTGCGCGATGCCAAGTCCACAACCTCAAATGCAGCTGACAAGATGCAGTACGTCAAGGAAGAGTTCCTAGTCACGTTTAACGATACAAGCAGCGACATGAAGGCAAAGGGCGCAAGCTCCGGAGCGTTTGCTAAATTCTATGACCGACAGCTCCAGCGAGCAGAGGAAATGGGCATAACTAAGGATAGCAAGACATACCGGGACATCCAGGGATATCTTGCAGATGCATCTAAGTCAGCAGCTGCAGAATTTAAGCAGAAGCAGCTTCAGGACGCAGTTGACCTAGTCAGCAAGCGAACTACTAAGCTTGCAGCATCTCTTATTTCAGCTGCCGGAGAGGCAGTAAAGCAGGGCCTTATTAGTGAGAACGACCTACTTTCCATACGCGGGAACGGAGATCCCATGGGTGTCGTGTCCAGGTGGCTTTCACTTGGCCTAAGCGCAAAGTCCGGGATTTTAAACGCAGGCGGAGACGCGGGAATAATGCTTGGAGATCAGGCATTTGATGCCAACTCCATAATAGACTGGGTAGAGAAGACTCGTGGCGGTATCCAGACAATAGCCAAGTCATCCCTGGCCGACACGGACACAAAGTCCAGGATGATGATGTACTTGAACCAGTACGACGCAGAGGTGGCTGGCCCAATGGGCCTTCTAAACGACCTTACAGAAGCCGAGCTTTCCTCAATGAATCTAACCCTTGACAACGAAAGGGCATTTGGAAATCCAGCCGTAAACGTTGATTTGTATGCTCGTCATGCCGACAAGATTTCGAACACGGTAGGGGCCGACCGGATGGGGCGGGCATTCCAGGATATCCTAAAGGGTAAGGTTCCAGATGGCGGCAAGGATTTCATTGACGCTGAAGGGAATCCGGTCACGGAGCTTTCGGAGCTTTCTGAGAAGCTTGTAGAAAGGCTTGTAGCAACCTATACAGGAACAGCATTCGTTTTCACTGGTGGAGATGTAGATCCTCAAAAGTTTATATCAGGTGTTATTGCTGACTACAAAGGCAAGGCTTTGCTAGATGCCGGCACTGGGTACCTAAAGATTGTACCGTACGGCGACGATGGGGTAGAGGTAGTTGTTGTAGACAAGATTGTAGATGGCATAGTTACACTGTCTGGCGGAACAAATACTGACGGAGCCACATGGACTACTCTTGCAAAGCAGCAGAAGGTTCCTGTAATGACTGCCGATGGAACTCCGCTTGGCGAGTCGTTCTTCGAAATAAACGACAAGGGACAGCGAGTTCTTAAGTTCATCACAAACGACAAGTACACTATGGACATGGATAAGTACTTGCGATATCTTGACGGACTGGGCGCATCCACATACGATGGCCCTGATGCCGGGTCTCTGGTAGTGACCGGACTGGACGAGGCCGGAGTCAGATCCGCAAGTCTATCCACTGGGATACTTAGCAGCCCTACCTACGGAAAGTTTTTGTCAACATCCACGTTCAATAACATTGCAAAGGGTCCAGGGTACAAAGATGCCGTTAAGATCGTTGCTAGAGATGTATTCTCAAACCTAACGCTTAGCGGAACTCTAGATCTGGCATTTGGACTTGACGCTAGCGGTAACCTAGTCGTCAGGGACGAAGAGGCTGCATTTAGGGCTACCGGCTTGCCGGCGAGCGATATCCTTGATGTATTCAACGCAGAAAATAACGCTGACATCAAGAGGGATGTCGCAACTAGAATTATAGTTCGAGAACGCGGTACCGATGGTGGAGCCCTTGGCGGTGCTAAGCCGGAGACATTCAAGTCCGCAGACGGTACCACCTCGCTAACTCCTACACCGGCCCAGGCCGCCGAAAGGATGAATAGAGGGTATATTGAGGCTTCGAACTATTACGACCAAGTACAGGCGAACAGCAGGCTAAGGGCTACGTTAGACGAGGCCAGAAAGCCAGAAAACGTATTCTTCGCTGCTGGGTTAGGAAGTGGGGGATTCTATCCTCAAATACCAGCTCCTAAAGATTCTACTGCAAATCCATTTTCCGCACAGGCTGAGATTGCAAAGGCGCAGATGCGTGTTCCGGGCGAAATAGCAAGGTCTCCGTACACTGGTCCAGCATACGCAGGAACTCAACCCCCTACGCAGCTTGATACCAGCTATGCCTTTAGGTACGCATCGGGAACACCAGCTGGGTCGCCAACGGTTAATCCAGTCCTTACTCCATTCAAGAGCACAGCTCTTGCCGGTGGGGGTACCTTTAAGGCTCCAGCAGTAGCGCCAATAACGTTTACAAGTCAGCAGCTGTCTCAGTCAATGGTTGACTTTAGGGCCGGCGAGCGCGAACCCCTTGGAATAGTCTCAAACACGGCTACGGCAAAGTAGTCTGGAGGTATAATGGGATACATTAACACCCAATCGAGTTCAGTAGCTAGCTCGTCTAACCAGGCTCCGCCTATTCCTAGCGCTCCGCAGCCTGAGGTCAAGCAGCCGATAAAGGTCGACCTTGATCCGTTTAATCCTATTGGAGCAGCGGCCGGTGCTATAGGTGGTCTATTCTCTGGCGTCGTTCAGGGCGCCGTTGGTCTCGGTAATGCGGTCAGCGGAGTTCCTGTAATAGGTGACATAGGAAAGGCAATAGCCGGTGGAATAGGCGCTATCGGAGAGATAGGGGTAAAGGGAAGCCTGCAGGTAAAGGACGTCGCTAAGGCGGGCCTTGACCTGGCAATGGTACCAGGGCAGATTGTCCAGACCGGAGCCGCGGCAGTTCGTGCTTCAGGAGCCATTGGCGGAAGGCCTCAAGACATTCAGAACATGATGTCAGGAGGCAAAGACTTCGGGGAAGTTGTTGATTACCTAGTAAAGAACAACCGAGCATTCTCTGACGACGCCATGACGAACCTGGGGTTTGCCCTGGTGACTGATCCACTAAACTATGTCCCTTTTGGAAAGCCACTTACGCTTGCCAGGGACGCTGCTGCTCTTGCCAAAACTGAGGCCCTAGTCCTATCTAAGGCCGACGAGTTGGTTGCTGCCTCTAAGGCTGGCCGATCAGTTGTGGCCATGGAGAAGGAGCTCGGAGTTACTCTGGCCGGCAAAAGCCAAAGCCAGATGCGTAGGGCAGCACTGGCCGGTGCAATTACAACCGAAGACGCAGCGTTCCTTAACAAGTGGAGAATACCTGCTGCGGCATACGAAGCAACTGTTGGCAGGCTTGGTCGTGGGTTCGGCTCGCTGACATCAGCCATCCTGACTCCTGTATTCATCGGTGCCACTAAGGAGCTTCGACAGGCACCTAAGACTGTAATCGACTTCCTGTCCAAGAATGGACGCCCTGAGCTGGCAGACAACATGGCGAGCGCACTTGGGCGCGGTCTAAACCAGACAATGATATTCACTATAGGCAAACTGTTCACGCGCTCCCAGTCAAGCATTGGGAGGGCTCGTGCCAACCGCGTGCTACAGGTTGTGGCAAAGTCCAAGGAGCTAGAGAAGGCCGGTCGGATAACAACTACCGCACGAGAGCACGCCGCTAAGCTACTAGAATCAGAGGGGCTTTCCTCGGGTCACAGCGGCTCAGTTGAGCTTCTTAATAAGATCTGGGACCAGCCTGACGATGTAGTCCGAGCTTCTGTGCGAGAGTGGATAGACAAGGAAGTAGGAGCAGAGGTCCGGCAGGCGGGAGCTCAGGCCGGAGGAGACTGGAAGGAAGTCCAGAAGGCTGGCGGTGTCCGTATGTCAGACTCCGTTCTAGAAGCTTCTTCACACATATCAGAGGGTGCATACAAACTAGAAAAACTTACCCCTGAATTTAGGCGTCAGCTATTCATAGAGAAGGGAGCAGCTGCGGTTGCCGGAAACGGCAAGAAGCACGTTGCTGACGCACTCGCTGGTGTAGTCTCGGCTGAAAATCCTGAGGCAGTAGCTCTTCTTACCAGAATATGGGATGAGTCTGTAGCTGGACTTGACGCAGCCGACCAGGCTAGATATGTGCAGATGATGGAGATAGCTGCCTACGGAAACCAGGGAAGCAACGCCGCGATCCTAAGGACTGCTTTAAATGCAATCGCCAAGGGTGACGCCAAGCTCCTTCGGGAAATACTGGGGCGAGAGATCCCTACCAAGAACTTCGACGAGCTTCAGGCTCTTCTTAAAAATCCAGAGAACGCTAAGTACCTTAGAATAAATCTGGTCAAGTCTGACAGTCTCACGAAGGAGCGTCTCGAGGCGCTTAGGGACATAGCTGCGGCCATAGAGAAGGGCGAGGCTGTTCCAAAAGCCGCACTTGCGTCACTGCCCGAGGAATTTGCTAGCGTTGTCGCCGGAGCGACTGATGCCGACGCTGTCGCCGTTGCGATAGCATCATACTTCCCAGACTTTGGTATGATAGTGAATCGAGCTGAAAAGGCTGTCTGGGCCGAGATGAAGGCAAACGTCGAGGAGATGATCCAGACCGGACATTATGTAACCAAGGCCTCAGCGGATGAGGTGGCTCAGTTTAGGAAGATAATAGACATGCTCAGCCCTGGAGCTGGAGCCACTGCGCTAAAGGCGCTAGAGTCTGGCAGGTACAGCCTAGGGTTTGCTCCGGAGTCGGGCGTAAAGATCTCCATGGCCACCAAAGTTGTTGAGGATGGCATAGAATACATACCTGACGCGATAACCCCATTTATAGACAGCACCGCCAACCTAATAGACGATGGGTTGGACCTTAGCGCCAACTCATTCAATAGGTCTGGGCTTCGACAGATGGCAGACAGGTGGCTTTCTCCTGTGTCGTCTCGTGCAATTCAGAACGAACAAATAGCCAAGACTATACGACTAGCTGAGAAGTATGGAGCTACCGAGGCAGATGGCAGACGTGCCCTGGCTCGAATCAACGAGGAGGCTCTGCGCCGAAAACTTACTCCTAGGGCAATCATAACAGACGAGAACTTTGTCAGGAAGACGCTCCAGGATTCACTGGGGCCACAGGCATACGCAAAGATGATTGACGATCTTGGAGACCCTAGAAAGTTTATCATGATGATGTATGCAGGTGGACGAGAGACTGTAGGGGCAACTCAGCAACTTACCGGGTGGCTGAAGACAAAAGCTCCGGCCCTGGCATTCATAACTGACTATGCGTATCCACAGTTGAAGTTCCGATACAACCCATTCTTCTTCGTTCAAGAATACCTTGAGTCTCCGTTCTTTAACCGACTCCGGGCTATTGACCGAACGTTGACTTCAGGTGAATACACTACCAAGTACGGCTGGATGAAGTATGTACCATACGGAGACAATCTTCTTGGAAGCCGCCTAGGAGAGAAGCTTGGACTTTCTAAGGCTGTTGGAAAACCGATTGAACAGTCTTTTGCCAACCAGGTACTTGGAGATTCTACCGCCGCGCTAACTGCGGACGTTGACGTTGCTAGCTCAATCGTTGCCCTTGGCGGAACCCAGATAGCAAAACTTGTTGATGAGACAGCTGAGGGAGTAGCAGTAAAGGTTGGACTTGGTCAGGCAATAAAGGGCGGAATGACTAGTATTATTAGGACTATTATGAATCCTTATCCTATGAAGATAGCACGTCGAGAGGAAGCTGCTTTCTCCATGGCAATCGACAGCCTGGCACCTAGACTTCGGACAGAGTTCCCCCAGCAATGGGTGGCTATGTCAAAAACTTATGGAACTAACAACCCACGAGAAGTTCTGATAAGCTTTATTCGAGACGTTCGTCAAGGCTATGTAAACCCAATAAGGGTACTAGACGGCCACCGACCCCCAAGCTTCGGATTTTCAGAGGCAGGGTCTGTTGAGGCCGCAACGTCTCTTTCCAACGAGATATCAGCAGTAGCGTCTAAGCTTGCTGCAGCCCCTGATGACGCAGCTAGGATAGCCCTGGTCAAGGCAGAATCTATTATTCTTAAGGACGCTCTTGAGAAGTCTGGAGCCCTGGGTAACGATGTATCCAACATAACCCGGCTAAACACAAAGCTAATATCTGTAAGGAGCCCAGAGCAGGCCTCAAAGATCCTTGGGGAAATGTCAGAAATGGCATCTGCCGGGGTCAAGGCTTCTGGCGAATCAGTACAAAACTATTCCAACCTGTTGAAGGCCATAAAGGACACGCCAGAGCTAGCCTCCCTAAACCTAATGGGTTTCACGAGGGAAAAGCTGGCCTCGTCCCTGGCCGGCTTCCGCCAATATGGAGGGGACTTCCCTAAGATGGCACAAGTCCTTAAGAAGCTAAGCGATGGTTCGGCACTTGACGCAGACGATATACGTGCTGTAAGATTTGGAATTAACAAGTTGATTGGAGAGCATGGCCACGAGGAGCTACTCCTGGGCGCCCTACGCGAGACGCTTAAGGACACGGCAGACGCAGCCAACAGAATCCACTTCTACAACCCAAATCGTACGTCTCTAGAGCGCAGCATAAACCACCCGGTTTTGGGGCTATACCCTCTTTCGTACATGATGAGCAAGGTTATTCCAGAGTTTGCTAGGGTGGCATTCGTAAAGATGCCATTCACAAACAAGACTCGTCCCTTTGCAGGGTACGAGATGGTTCGGGAAATTCAAGATCACCTAGCTCTTTGGGCAGAAACCAACCCTAAGGAAATGAGCGAACTGCTTAGGTCCGACGCGCTGTTCATGTTCAAGCAGCTATTCCCAGCCCTGCCAGGAGACATATCAGTCTCTGGTCCTAAATGGCTGAACGCATACCTGCAGCAGATAGAGCGATCAAACCGACCAGCTCAGCCAGGCAGGGAGCAGGCCCAGGCAGATCCATTCTATGCAATGCGGGCACTGGCAGACCAGGCCGCATCACAAAGCGTATACGGTGTACTCAAGCGTTTTGGCGGAGTTGGATCAGAAGCTGTCGATTACTTCGACGGTCCACCGGATTATAACGTTCCAGGGAATTAGCCGCACAAAGCGGTTAGGCCTGGATAAAATAGGAGGAACGCATGACGGACGAAGTCGTGACGCCAGTTGTCACAGAGTCAGCACCCCTCGACGTGCAGGAGAATTTGCCTGCGGCCGAGGATCTCACTCAAGGCAACGAGGATGTAACCACTTGGAAGAAGCGTCTTGCTGGTAAAGACCAGGTGTTGACGTCGACCAAGAAAGAGTTGGAAGACGCCAAGCGCCAACTGGAAGATCTCTCGAAGTTCAAGGCACAGATAGAGGAGCAGAGTCTCTCAGAATACGAGAAGGCTCAGAACCGAATCAAGGCACTGGAAGGCGAGATTGACTCCACCAAGGAACAGGCAAAGCGGGAACGGCTCGCTCGAGAATACCCTCTCTATAGTCAGCTTTCACAGGACACTGCCGGACTAGACGAAATATCAAAGGCAGCCGCCTTTGAGAAGTTCATTGCCGATGCGCGTGCTGCTGCTGACGAAGAGACGACAACCCGAGTAGATCCGAACAACCCACGGCGATCTGAACCTAAAATTGACACCAAGCGTACTTCTTCGACAATTGCCGAAGAGCTTAAGTCGCTTGGCAATCCATTTTTTGAGTAAGATTGAGGTAAGTTAAGATGGCTACGACCAGTACCAGCACAACGAACTTCTCTGATCTTGTCACGCAGCTTGTTTCTGCGAAGGCACAAGAGGAGCTTCGAGCACGTGCTGTCCACGCGATGCCAGGGATGTACGTCCCTGCTCGCTTCGTTAAGGGTACTAATACCCTTCGCTACGCACGCTATGCAGACCTAGGCGTCAATACGACGGCGCTTTCCGAAGGTGCTGCACCAACTGACCAGGCGCTGACGATCTCAAGCGAGTTCTTCACGGCTGTCCAGTACGGCGCGACCGTCGCAGTGACGGACCTCGCCCAGATCGACAACCCGCATGATCTCATCGGTATCGCCGCTGAGCGAATTGCGTATCAGGCAACCCGCTCGATGGATGTTCTCGTTCGCGATAACATCCACTCGACGGCTGTCACATCCGCTATATTCGGCGCCACCGGCGCGACTGCACTGACCCAGAACGCTGCCAACTCGACAGTAGCTGCGGCAGGCACTCTTTCCGGCGCTTTCGTAAAGCAGATGGTTGCTCGCCTCAAGGGCGCAAACGTTCCTCAGTTCGCTGACGGCACGTATCGCTGCATCATCCACCCAGCGCAGGAGTACGACCTCGTGTCGGACACCAGCGTCAACGGATGGATAGAGGCACACAAGTACGTCAACAACACGCCACTTCTCACGAATGAGATCGGGCAGTTTGCTGGCGTACGCTTCATCGTGTCATCCGACGCGAAGGTTTACGCAACAGCTGGCGCTGGAGCAGGGAACGTTTATAACGCTCTCTTCCTAAGCCCAGACGCGTACACCATCGGTGACTCGCAGACCCTCCAGAGCTACTTCGTAGCACCTGGTGGCGATCACTCCGACCCAATCGCGCAGAAGGCGTTGGTCGGTTACAAGATGCGATTCGGCTCGCTCCTCCTCGATGAGGCAGGCGCACGCTATCGCATCCTTAAGACACAGGCCACGGTCTCTGTCTAATCTCGGCATAGTTAGCTGAGTGGGGCTCCGGCGGTTGTACCGCAAGTTGGCCGTCGGAGCCCCTCTACACCCAGCCATGGAAGGATAACCTGTATGGCTGATACTGTCAAGGTTCTGATCTGGGGCACTGCCGAGCAGGGCCCATGCGCATATTTTCGTGGACACATGTATGACGAAGAGCTTAAGAAGCATGGCATCGAGATGCGTCATATCGATAAGGTTAACTTCATAGCGTCCCAAGGTGCCGAAGGAATGATGCAGGCAGAGGCCGCCGCCAAGGGCCTTCTAAAGGTAGACACGTCGGATATCGACTGGGCAGACGTGGTGATCTTCAGGCGGTATTACAACTCTTCTTCGCAATGCGTAGATAAGAACTGCAACTTCAGGACTAAGAGCCCAGAGGAGGCCAAGGCCCATCCTCACGAGCTCAAGGCCAGGGACGGAATAACGGACATGATGTGGCCTGCATTCAATAGCAGGACCCACAACAAGGGGATTATATACGAAACAGACGATAACCACTTCAAGATCCGCAACTGGAACGGCTACTACTACGACGTTAAGCAAGAGTGGGGTGTTGTAGAGCAGATGGCCAGAAGGGCAGATCTTGTAACGGTTAGCACTGGTCCTATAAAGGACGAGTACAGCAGGTTTAACGACAACATAAGGGTGATTAGAAATGCAATTGATCCTTCGATCTACACTAGCGATATTGAACGCCCTGTCTATGGCGGCGAACTACCACGCGTGGTCTATTACGGCAGCACGGTTAGGATGCGCGACTACGCCGGAGAGTGGGACACCGAACACAACCGGCACAAAGGTGGCTTCTCCGGTAAAGCCGTAGAAGAGCTGCGCAGGAAGAAGAAGCTCTGGAACGTCTTCATGGGTATGAATCCGGGGACCGAGCATATAATCACCCCATACTTTGATGAGGCATATCCCTACGTGGAAAACATAAAACAGTTTTCGCAGATGCTGGCAGGGGCTCATGGGGACATAGGGATTGCACCCCTTGTTGGGGACGAGTTTGACAGGTGCAAGTCAGAACTCCACTGGCTTGAATATGCTGTTACAGGAGCTGCGTTTGTTGGAGAGGGATTCCGCAGGGGGGAAGCTCCGTACTCAATGGTTCGTCATGGAGTAGACGGATTACTGGCCAGAACTGCACAGGAATGGTATTCATCAATAAAGAGCCTAGTTGAGAGCAAGGACCTGCGGCAGCAGATATCCGGAGCAGCTAAGGAAAGAGTGCTACTAGAGTACGACTACAAGATTAGGGCCAAGGAGTGGGCTGACGCTTACCGATGGGCCGCAGAGCATCCTAATTATGGCCTAAGAGAGAGGGGAGATTAATGGCAACGTTTCAGACAATCATAGACGACATTCAAGTTGAGCTACGAGACCAGAACGCGATAACATGGTCAGAGTCAGAGCTTCAGT
>Ga0181357_1000317_pt1 | contig 17577 bp, 20 predicted proteins | sample Fa13VDMM110DN_FD_130094 | JGI IMG/M metagenome (GOLD analysis project Ga0181357, IMG submission 130094) | Freshwater viral communities from Lake Michigan, USA - Fa13.VD.MM110.D.N | ecosystem: Environmental > Aquatic > Freshwater > Lake | place: USA: Michigan | collected 2013-09-24 | reverse complement strand
CTTTGGGTGTTTTTTGTGCAACGGCCAGCGCAGGAACGATTAGCAACAGTGCAAGTAGTTTTTTCATTTTCTCATTTCCTTGGTCACATCTGGCCACCATTCTGGATCCGGATTTAATTTGTTCTTGTACAGTTGTTTAATTCGTTTTTCATATTCATCTTTACCGCCTTCTACTCGCTCAGACACCACATCCAGCACATAGTTTAAGGTCACTGCGTTGGCGCTGAGTGTGGCACATCTAGCACTCACTTCGTTTTTCAGCAGATCCAATAGAATGCTTTCTGATGATTCTGCCAGCACTCTCACAAACTTCTTGGGCACATGCAGATCTATGGTGCTGTACACATAGTCATAGTGTGGTTCTGGGCAGCAGTGTAAGATATATTCATCTAGGACTTCTATACGCTTGAAGCCATCTTTGTCGTACCACACAGCACGATTTTCTGTGAGTTCGTCGGGTTGACCCAACTTCTTGGTCAGACTCTTGACAAGTGCTACCGGTTCTTCGTTGCGCCACTGTGCCAGTGAATTTTTGGATTCTGTTAATATTTCGTTGATACGCATAGTTGTTATTTATTCACTATCCAAAAACCCAATCTATCTCCACCAGGGCTGGGGTACCAAGTTGAGCCCACGGGTTGCGGCAAAGGATTGTCCTTCCATACAGGGTATATGACATCACCTGAGTGATTTCGAAAATCATCGTTGTAGCGTAGATGCACTTCAATTGCAGTGCTTCCTATGTATTCAACATTTATCCAAGGAACAATTTGCCCTAGACCGGTCAAGAACGCCGGCAAAGCATACACTTCACTGATCTTGGACCAACGTGAAAATCTGTCTAGTCGTCGGGCATCATCTCTTAAACCCTCCACAGTGAGATCTTGCTGTCCATAATGGTAGTCCACTGACACATGGCGACCCTGTAAAATTTCACTCCAAAAATATCCATCGGGCACTGCGTCTGGATTTGATCTTGTCAGCTGTTGAATACTTGCGCCGCGACTCATCATGCGTATGTTGGTGATAGGCCTAACCACATAGTCACCATCGCAGGGTACTGGAATACCTGCAGGGCCAGCTGAAATATTCTGCTTGCGGGCCACTATGAGTTTGTCATAGACCCATAACCAATCAGTAGGGCAATGCGGCCACACATCGAGGTCATCGATGAGTTGCAGTTTCTTCATTAGATATTTATTTTTCAATAACCCCGGAAGGGCTTGACCGGACTGGTGTGATTTACCAATGCAGGTTCTAGACTGTTTGGTGTGCTTATTTGAACTTTTTTAACAGGCAGTCCAGCCATTTTTAATGCGTAGTCAATGGCTGGCTCAACACCGTCATTGAATCCAGCAATCACAGCATCTTCACCAAATGCCGCTGTTGCACTCCAGTCAGGTAACTGGTCAGTAATGCCATCTGTGCCAGCGTCACTTCTAGCACGGGCTATTGCCACGCCTAGTCTATAGATCTGATAAGGATCACTAGACTTTACACCTGGCAATGTAAACACATGGTTCATGGGATCTGCTTGCTCCGGCGGCAAGGCGGCTTGTTCTGTGATAAATTCACGTGCTCGCATCAGTAGCCTTTGAATGCCTTGACAGGACTTTGAGTGTTGGTGCTGGGAACTTCTTCCGAATCCATGTCACCAGCATTCAAATCTTCATATTCAGCACCTGCTGCCCGAAATGCTTGTTTAAGCATTTCGTGCTCAATTTCGGTGTAGGGATAGGCACCACGTTTTTTTCCTATCCAACTTTTGGCATCCATGTCCAATACATCACCTGACCCGTCGGCCATAGCCACTGCCATCATCACACGATTCAAGGTGTAGTCACTGTTGGCACGTTCAGCATCACCAAAAATAGTTAGGCCTCGTGTGGCTGCTTGACGGCGAGTTCCAATCTTGCCGTCACGCTCAGTGATAAACTCCTGTGCCCGCATTAGCCGTTGCCTATGCCATTTTCTCCAGCGGTGGCAGAAGTTGCTGTGCCAATTGCAGTAGCACTAAAAGCAGTACCAGTTACAATATTGAGATAGTTACCGGCGCCAACAAAATACTGTTGAACTGAGTTGCCTGGAACAACAATAGCGTTGGCATAAAGGTTACCAACGTCAGTGGTCATTGTAGCATTTGCTGACACACCATTGGCCTGGATGTAGGTCAATTGCACTGCACTGATTTGAAATGTTACATTGGCCACAGTTGTAGCAATTTCTACTTTGTCAGTTGTCCAGGCTGTGTTACTCACAGCGTTTACCACTTGAATTGCAGCCATTACTTTGTATCCTCAGGAGGAATTGCAATCACTGGCTGAAACAACTCACGTGTCTGATGCAGCACGCCAGGAATATCAACAGGTTGTTGTTTGTAACCCTGGGTGGCTGGACTGTGGGGATTCAGCACAGGAGGGGTTGTTAAGTTTTCATTTAGAGGTTTGTACATTGTGTTTCCTTTATGATATTACCAAGCACGACATGACCAGTATCTTGCTTTGGTGCGAGGTCCTGGATTGTCGCAGTTGTGACGAGCTCTAAAGCTTCTGCGTCGAGCTGGATTTGATTTCTTGATTGTCATGTTGGGATCACCAAAATTGACTTTGACCACATTGCCTTGTGGGTTCTTGACGTAGACTTTGGATTTTTTAACGTCGCCCTGCATGGGCTTGCCCAGAGCTACCTTACGACCTTGATATTCGGCTTCGCTCATGTCTTGCTCTTTGAGACCATATTGTTTCATCAGAGCATTGGTATCTTTGGCAAACTCCATGTCCGCTGCTATCAATGTTTTTATAGATTCGGCATGTTGTCGTTTGGCCAAATCAGTATCGTTACTTGACGATCTTTTGTTATTGTACACAATTGATTTGATTTTTTCATAAGTTGTTTCAATGCGTTTGTACTCTTGAGCAAAGCTAGGATTGGTATACTTAAACTGATCTGCTGCGTTGCGAGCTTGTTTGGCAACCTCTCTTGATGCAGCACTTTGAGCGCTTAATGAGCCTGCTGCTGGAGCAGAGCTAGTGGATGGAGCCATTTGAGTTGCTACAGGTTTGCCTCCAACGCCGCTGGTAAAGCCACTGTAGCCGTCTGGTCCATGTCGAGCTTGTGCGTTGCCTGCTCCTAATGCCATTGTGCCTGCCAATGCTGCGGCCGCTAACTTGTCACGAAAGCCTTCGTCGAGTTCGTCTTCGGCCATACCTTGCTCGCTCAGAGCCCGTTCAACTTCACGCACATAGGCCGACACATCGCTGGAGCCAATTTCATCATCGGGACCTATGTTCACGCGGTCAGCAACTTCATCCACAGCAGCCATCACTCGCTCAGGTCCATGAGCAGCCAACATACCGGTGTGTTGCATCAAGATGCGGTGCAGCATGGCCCGGGCCACAGGATTAGACTCGCTGTCGCCTTCCATGACGCCACTAGTTTTCTTGCTGGCAATATAGTCAGCAGCAGTATCCACATAGTCAGCAGCACGATCAATCTTGCTCTGAGTCCACTCAGGCATGTTGTCGTTGTTGCCCAGCAGGTCCATGAGTCGGCGAGCAGCAGTCACAATGGTGTTGAGATCGTCTTTGGCCATGGAACCTTCTTGATCATACTCGCCAGGATCTTGATCTGCAGCATTGCTGTGTTGTTCTGTGCTGCCGCAGCCACAGCCTGAGCCGCCGCACTCCATACAGGTTTGTTCAAATGTGTAGCCGTAGCTTTCCAGCAACTGCATCATGCGATCATCTGCAGCAATCACCACACCGTCGGCTCGACTTTCTAAGACCACGCTTTCAATCAGGCATTCTTCACGAATGTTGATGGCAAACGTGTCGCCCGTCAAGGGGTTGTCAGCAGCGTGTTCAGATTCTTCAAGATAATCGCGTAGGCTTTTCATTATTGTCCTTTGTACGATTTCCACAAGTTTGCTGTCATTGCAAAAATGCTTTCGTCAATGTCTTTTTTCTTGACTGCATTGGTTCCAGGAATCTTGTCACCAACTTTGACATTGTCGTCTGCCAGTCCTTTGGTGAACAAGTTGCCTTCGTCAGTTTTTTCTTCGTCCACTGCTTTTTTCTTGACTCCAGCCATTTCCATCATTCTATCAATGGCATCTTGCTCACCCAGCTGATACGCAGTATCGCCAGCCTGCATTGCTTGGCCTGCGGCTGCTGGGTTTGGTCTAGCTCCTGCTGCTTGTTTTTTCCAACCAGCTGCTGCTATTGCTCTGTGAGTGTTGGCCAGGGAGGTGGCGTTTCTGACAGAGATAACATTGGTATCAGGATCATATTCCACACCATTTTGCATGACCAAGTCTTCCGGCGGTTGTTCGCCGCTAGCACTCACATAATCAATATAGTCTCCGGCAGATGCACCACCCGCAGCAGACATGCCAGCCATTTCCATCATGCGCTTGATGGCATCTTCTTCTTCAGCAGCATAACTTTCTTGACGATCGTCTTGGCTGGCAATCACAGGAATTGTGGTCTGTCCAGTTGACTTGGGTTTGTTCAGGCCACCTGAGTACTGAAATGCGTCATTGCTGGTTTCTGTGTTGGTAGGATAATCAGGTTTGTTTTCATCCACCATGTGTGGTGCTTGGCTATAGGCTTGGTCATGATTGTGGTCGCTGCCCATGCCAGCCATTTTCAACATCTGAGCCAGGTTGTCTGCATCGTCTCCTGTGGCTGTGACAGTCAGGCTCTTGCCTTGACCGTCTTGTGCGTCTGAGTTCAGGCTCATGTTGATGCTCATGCTTTCGTCCAAGCGACTCATGCTTTCAGAGATCATGTTTTCTAAGTCACGATTCATGCTGTCATAGATGCCGCCACCAAAGTTAAATCCACCACTGGATTTTTTGCCGCCTGCAGCAGGTGCTGTTGCCACGCTGCCACTCACAGTGGTTTCTTCAACTTTTTCTTCTGACTTGGCACTGCGTTTGCTGACTTTTTTGCTGCTGTCGGCCTTGTCAGACTCTTTGGCTTTTTCAGGCAAGCCTTTGTGCTTGGTACTGGCAAAGTCTTCTGCGTCCGACTTCTTCATTGTCTTGGCTACTTTGGCAACTTCTTTTGACGCAGGCTTTTCGCCTTTCTTGGCAGCACTGACCATGCCCATGAAGCGTTGTTGCTTTTTACTCACTGCTTTTTCAGCAATAGGTTTTTCTTCGTCGTCTTTGTTATCTTTTGTTGGCGGCACTGACGGCGCTGGCTTCTTTTTCTTGAACGCCGGGTAGCCAGGTGGCACTGGGAAAGAGGCCTCTTGCATTTTTTCATCGTCTTGATCAGTTTCTTGATTCTGCATGTAGTCATCCACAGCAGTCATCATGCTTTCAATCTTGGCCAACTTGGATTGTACCCATTCTGGCAGGTTGTCATTGTTGCCCAGTATTTTTTCCAAAGCCTGAGCATGCCGCACCACAGTCTTGATAGTGTCCTTGGCCATGTCGCCTTCTTGATCGTATTCGCCTGGATCTTTGGGATCTAGATCATCTTCGCCTACCATCTTGTGCTTGGTCACAGCACCCTTGTGCTTGGGCAATTTGATATCTTTACCTGTGACACCAAAAGCACCAAAATCAGGCTTCATCACTTGACCTGTGTCGCTGTCAGCATTGTTCTTGGGACGACCACGACCGCGTTGTGTTTGCACTCGGGGAGCATCATCGTCGTCCTTGCGACCATAGCCGCCAGGTTCTGCTGTGTGGCGACGACCGCCAGAAATTTCTTTGGTTGCTTCGCCCATGCCACGCACAGGTTGCTTGCCTTTGCCCAGTGCAGATTTCATTGCTTCAGCAGCAACGTCACCCAGCATTTCGTCAACTTCTTTCTTGGCTCCGGCAATCTTGTCAGCAAAAGTAATTTTGTCGTTTGGAGGAGCTAAAGCAGCAAATGACTTTTGTTTAGCAGGACTCATTGCTTCCATGTATTTGGGTTCTTTGGTTCTTGGTTGCCGCGGTGCTGCACCAGAACTTTTTTCCAGACGGCGCAGCAATTCTTCATCTCCGGGTGCTAGCACATCAGCTGCTTTTTTTGCACCCCGAACCACACGGTCCATGACGCCAGGCTTGCGGCCTATCTTGTCAAAGTCTGGATTCAACGCCATGGCATCCTGGCTGTGGGCACCTTCATTTTTGTTCATGTTGTTGTATCTTGCAATTTGTCCCAATGGGCCTCCGGGTGTTGCTTGCCCTTTCCCAAAAGAATGGCCAGCAGTGGAAGGACTGAGTTTGTTTGCATCGCTAGGTTTTCCAAGAATCTTTTGACCAATTTTTGAATTTACAAATTTGTCCAACATTTGGCCTTCGTCTACTTCTGTGTTGTCATACTGGTCATACTTTTTACGGGCAGCATCCATCTTTTTCTCACTGGCACCTTCTCTACCTAGTCTGGATAATTCTTCCATACCGGGCTGGGTATATTTTTTAATGCCCTTGGCAGCACGGCTCATGTCACGCTCGTTCAGTTGCTTGTGAGTGGTCTCAGGCTTTTCACGGATAGCGTTTAGTTTGTCATTGAGATTGTAAAAAAATGTCATGGAGATTATCCTCTAGGTTGGGCGCCAGTTGCTGGCTTTGGTGGACGCTTGATGTTGCTGATAGGGCTTTTGATACCCTGTGGCAAATCATTTGTGGTTTTAGCAGCAGGTGTTCGACCACCAGCAACTGTGAAATCTGAACGATAGGCATTTTTCAACACCACGTGATCATGCGGTTCAGCACTGTAGTCTTTCTTGAGTGCTCGCTGTTCTGCGTTATCTTCAGGATAGTCTGTGTCTTTCAACAGGTCCTGGTTGAGTTCTTGAACTCGGTTGGCTTCTTGATTCAGGCTGTCTTCATAAGCAGTAGTGTTCATCACAATGCGATTTGGATCCAGACCCATCAACTGTGCCAACTGCTTGATTTGTGGTTCAATAGCAGGGTATCGAAACTCCACATCCACAATGGTCATTGATTGGTTGGGAAACGCTGGAAAGTCTGTGTTGGACTTACGCACCGGAGTAGTCTTGGGAGTGGACACTTTGACCACATCAAATTGATCCAGTTTGGCTTCCAGTCCTTTGACAAATCCAGCAGGCACATCACCTACAATTTTGATACGGTAGTTGTATGTGCGTTGGCTTTCAGCAAGGTATTTTGCAAGTGTATTCATATCAGTATCCTATTGTATATTTATTCTTTTGTTGCGTTTTGATCTCGACGTCCCAACAAACGCTCCAATAAATCGTTGCGGCTCAGCACAATCCCTGTGCCTGTTTGCACAGCAGGTCCGGTACCGGCTTCGGCGTTTTTGTTGTCAATTATTTGCTGCTGCTGATCTAGACGCAGTTTTTTCATCTGCAGGTCAACCATCTTGAGTTTTTTGTCTAGCTTGGCTGTTTTGGCAGTGATAGCATGGCCCAGCATGTTGCTGGCCACACTGAATATTTCGCTGGCAAATCTTGAATCTACTTGCATACCAAGATCCATGAGATTGTTGTAGCTATCTTTGGCTAGGTCAGCCAGTTCGTCCATGTCCCGATCTGAGGCGTCAAGTCCCTGGACTGCTGGCAATGCAGCATCCACTTTGTCAATGGCTTCGTCCAGAGCCTGCAGTGTTTCACGAGTGGTGGGCAGTGGCGGTTCTGCAGTAGATTCTGTGTGTTGATCTTCGTCAGCAGGAGGCAAATCAAAAAGTTCTTCAAGTTTACGAGTCATGTCATATTTATGGCATTACTTGAAACCGTTTTTAAACATGTCGTCTTCTGTTATAACTCTAAAAGTGATGCCTTGACGTTTGCACCAGGCAGTTGCAGATGCCCATTTGGCGTAGTTGATGGCCACCACAGCACGGTCTCGAGAACTCATTTTGGATTCCACCACGCTTTGTTTTTTGGGCTTGATTTCGATCAATTCGGCTCGCATGGTGTTGTTGCGAGTTCTGTAGGTGATCAGGAAATCAGGCACATAGATGGTTTGTTTGCCAGTTAGTGGATGACGATAGGGTATTTGTATGCTTTCACTGGCCCATTGCAGCACATGATCATTTGAATCACAAAATTTCATGAAACTGAATTCCCAGCCCGAACGATAACGAGGGGCACGAGTACCCACATACTTGTCTTTGTTGATGACTTCGTATGTGCCTTGTGCCCACTTGCTCATTGTACCACTAACCTTGCTGCGTATCTATTACTTTGTACAGGCACACCCACACCCAGCAGTGTGGCCTTGTTGCGTATGCTGTTGAGAAAATAGGCCAACTGCACGTTTAGATTTACACCGTTTTGTCCTTTAAATTGTTCCAATAGGGTCAACGCAGGAATACCAGTTTCCTCAGCTACTCTGAACAGGCTCACTGTAAAGTTGCCAGCGGCTGAACCTGTGGTCATTTCGCGCCGAAAATAACTGTACACAATGTCGTATTCTGCAGCAGGAACATTGACATCGTACTCGTAAAAACTATCAAACACACGCACTGTTTGATCAAGATTAAAGTTGGTGGTATTGATACTGCTCATAGTGTTTAGTTAGTTGGAGGAGATTTTGGTGTTGGAAAAAATCTGCCAGCATTGTTTTTGATGCCACCAATGATAGCGCTGGTACCAATGGCAGTTGCTTCACTCTTGGCCAATGATGCAAGATTTTTTCCTTTGAATGTGTTGTAGGCTGTGCCTGCTTTTTGTGCAGCACCAATCAAGCCCGTCAGGCCACCACTCTGTAGATCACTCAGTATGCCGCCGCCTGCATCCAACAGGCCTCCTTGGCCAAATATTGTTCTAGTGCTGCCTGGTCGTGCCAGCGAACTTACTGTGGTATCATAGTGTGCAGGATCTGCAAATCCTTGTACATTGACGTCTGGACGCTGGCTTCCAATCGCACCTGTGTAATACTTTACAGTTTCGTAAGCAATGGTCATGCTGTTCTGCATTATTCCGTTGCCTTCACTGTAGTTGTATTGGTCGTGACTCCAGTTGGAGATCAGAGGGTTGATCAGTACATATTCAGCAAACTTGTGTTGGTCCATGCCGTAGATTCTGATGTCTCTAAAAAATGGAGGCTTGCCGGTGTCACCACCAACTGTTCTGCTGCTGGTGCCATCGCTGATAGATTCTCCAATGTAGCCCCAGTCGTTGACTTGTCGGTCGTCTGAGTAGATGTCGCGGCCGTTGTAGTCAAATCCAGTTGGCGTATTGTTACTGGCGCCTGCACTGCCATTGGTGTTGTTGGGTGAGAGATATCTTTGGTTTGGATCTTTATAGTAGTAGCTGAAATAGTTGTACCAAAGATTGCGTGTGACATCGCCGCCATCGTCGTGAAAAGTCAAAGTCACTGGTTGATATTCAATACCTGTTTGTATCACACGTTTGCGATTGTACTGGTTTAGTGTTTCAGCTTTGACAGTGTACTTGGGCAAATCAACTGTTTTGACCACATAACTGAGACTGCTGACATCACCTGAACTCACAAACTGATTCAACGACGGAATCTGAGTGTTGAGAGTAAAACTCACGTGAAATAGGAACTTGAACCTGGGTTTGAGTTCGTATTGGTTTGAGGTAAAGGTTTTACTTGCGTGAGTATAATCACGCAAGTAATTGACGTTGGTAAAACCTTTGAGGAAATCCTGGCCGAAATTTGCCATTGGCTAATTCCGATCAGCGTTAGCTGGCCTGTCCAGCACCTGTCACAACATCACCGAGAGTTCGGCCAACAACTGCGCCTACTCCTGATCCAGCAGGTGTCTGATTGGCATTGTCATAAGCAATTGACATTTCTACTGTAACTGCTTCGTTGGAGCCATAGTTCAAATCACCGTAGTTGGCACCTTTTAGATAGCAACCGTACAGTTCCCAGGTCTCAAGAACCACAGGATCAAAGGCGCCATTGCCGCCGTCCAAGATTTCAATCTTGGTAGTAAACTTGTAGTCAATGCCAGATGCAGCGCTTGCCATTTCCAAGAAATCCATTTGCTTCTGCAACTGTTCGCCAACCAAGCGACTAATTTCACCACCAGCATCGTCACGAACTGAACAGGTAATATCTGCCCAGGAGTGGCGTCCTGCTAGTTTGAGTGTTGAGTTGTAGACTGGTAACGCAATTTCTTCAAATGTCAAGTTGGGCCGTGACACGCTGACCACCTGTTTTGTGAGTTCTGTTGTGGGTTTTGAAACACCAAGGTTTTCAAAGAACACGCGGAATCGGTATTTTAGTTTGGGCATCAACATGCCCTGGACGCCACCTTCGCTAGCACTGCCAACTGGTACTGTCATTCTGTTAAGTGATGAAACTGCCATTTTGTATATCTCCTATATGTTTATTTACCTGGATTGGTGGGGAGGGTATTCCCCACCAATCATTTAGGCAGCAGCACCTGAAATTTCACCAGTGTTCTTGATACGCAACGGAATGTAGATGAATTCCACTGCTTTGACTGGTTCAATGGCAATGTCTACGTACAATTCGTTACGATCAATACGTGCTGGGGTATTGTTACTGGTGTCGCACACAACCAGGAAGTCGTAGATGGCTCGTTTGGCTTGCAAATCCAACATGAGACTGTTGCAGACACCAGCAATTTCGTCGCGAGTAATCTGATCGTTGGGCTCGAACAAGAACAACTTGCCAATTTCTTCAAGTCGTCCACGCAAGAATGCCACCAGGCGTGCCACGTTGATTCGATCCAGTGCAGTGGTTGTTATGGTAGTGGTCTTGTTGCCAAAGTTCACAATACCAATTCCTGGAATGAATGTGATTGGGTTGATGTTACGCTCATACAGAATGTCGCGAACTGACTGACTCACACCAATCTGTTGGAATTCGCCTGTGGCTGCATCAATATAACCAATGGCAGCAGCGTTGTCGATCACACCGCGACGTGTGCCTGCTGGGGCCAACCATGGATAGCTCACAGCATCACTACGCAAGATTGTTCGCACCATCATGTGGCTTGGTGGTTGAACCACTGTGTTGCCACCTAGGTCTGAAGTCAAGCAGCTGGGGTAGAATGCAGCAGCATAGTTACTGGTTGCATTGTTACCATCTTGAGTTGTTAGGCCAAGACCGTTGTTGTTGGTTGCCCAATCAACTAGACTATTGCCATCATTGCCCAGGCGCATGGGTGTGTCAGCAACCACAAACAAGGTGTTGTTACGCTCATTGCTGAGTGCAATCATGTTGCTGGTCAATTCAGGATAGGCAGGAGCAGCAATAATGTTGAACTGATTTTGTTCTTCACGTGCAGCAATGCTGGTGTCAATTGCAGACTTCATGGCCTGCACAATCAACTGGCGTTGTGCCAAACGTCCTGACCACATGGCTCCGTCCAGACGATTGCCACTGGCTGTGAGCCAGGTGTTTTTCTGGGTAGGCAAAGTATCATCAGGGAAGCTTTGTGCATTGAAGTAGTTGCTCTGGAAGCTCTTGACGTTGTAACCGCTGCGGCGTGTGTTAAACAACAACATACCTTGTGGATACAGGTCAGGATTTGGAGCATCCAGATCAAGATAGTCGCTGACCAACAGGCTCTCAATGGTGGGTTCGGCACCGCTCACAGGGTCTGTTGTGCCGTTGGGTGCCCAACGTGCATCAGCAAACAGTACACCATTTTCAGTCACTTGGTCTGTGGTATCAATTTCTACCCACTGGTTGACACCGCTGACTGCTTGCCAACGATACAGTTTGGGATAATTTTCTAAATCACTAGTGTCGATCCACAAATCACCAAATGCCAATGGTGACTCTGCTGTGTCGTTTTGTGTGGTTGGTGCTGATGCAGCAATGATAGGACCGCTGGCATTGGTTTCTGTTAGATCAAATCCACGAACATCGTTGGTGACGTTTTGATAACCTTGCCAGGTACCGTTGTCTTGAATCATTATATCTGCATCACTCACTGAACTGTAGTACCATAAGCGTCCATCAGCTGGATCTTGATCAGGTTCTACTGCACTGGCTGTGTAGGTAAACAATGGTTCAGTGACCCAATTGCTCAACAGCAATTGTGTACTGGTTTGACGGCGTACTTTTAGTGTAGTATCAGTAAAACCAGCAGTGGTAATAGGAGTACCAGTTCCTGTAGTTAGCACAATTCTACCACCTTGACTGTGTACAAACACAATATTACCAGCAGAATTCAATCTGGCAGACACAAATGGCACATTTGCTGCACTTACTGCTGTAATAAAATCAGCCACAGTTCCGGTGCCGCCAATGGTAGCTAACGCAACATTGGTAGTTTCTGATCCTGCAACTGATCCATCAATAGTGAATGTATTTCCCACTGTGAACGGAGTTGCAGTGGCTGAACTAAAAGTAACATCACCTGTTACTTCTGTTGCTCCCAATGCAAATCTTTCAAGCACTAGAAAAGAAAATGTGTCAACTACTCCAGACACTGTAGGAGAGATTGAATTGTACTGCACATACGTTGATCCTACAGGAATATTTCGGCCGCCACCTGAAGGATCTAGGCCATAAATTGCTTGTTTATCACCTGCATACGCAGGGCAATTTTGTTCAATGAATGTATCTAAACCAGTGTTAAAAACATTAACACTGATATCTAGTCCGTTGTTGGCAGTGCTGACATTTTGCCAAACTGATCCAGTTGGACGACCGCCGTCTGTGTCGGTGGTTCTCCAACGCGGACTTTGATAACTGTATCCTGGAAAATAGTCAGGTGCTGCATACTCTCTTGCAACAATTCCCAGAGCAGTTAACAATGCAGAGCCACCATTGGGACCTGCTTGAATTGATACAATTCCGTTGCCTACCAAAGTGCTGCCGTCATTGGTAGCAGTTGAATCTGCATCAATCAATAGCTTGCCAACGCCTGCGACTGTTCTAGCAGTTACACCTGTAATAGCAGCAGTGTTGATAGCTGCAGCGAATCCGGCCACTGTGTTGTTGGGCGAAGCTGGCACTGCAACTATATTGCCGTTGATCAGTATGTTGCTGGCTGCTGTTAATGTTGTAGGAGCATTGGCACTGGTCACTGTGGGCCAAGCAGTTTTCCAGTCATTGCTGCCCACTTGCACCCAAGCGTTGTCGTAAGTTTTATAGTAACCAAAAATGCTGTTACCAATGGCAGTCACTGCGTAATCACCAATGCTGCCAATGGTTTCTAATGGCGTGTTATCTGCAACAGGATCTGAGCCGTCGCCGCCTTCGACTTCAGCAGAATCTGTAATTACCAATGGTACTGTATTGGTAAATGTGTTGGTGGTCTGATTCCATTCAAAAATACCCCAGGTAGTGGTCAACGTATTGATCCAGTAGGTGTTGTTGTTGGGGTTTCCTGTGGGACGACTCAGGCTAGCAGTAAGTTCAGTAAGGTCAACGTCAGCACGTTGAATATAAGCACGATTGCTAACACCCAGAGCAGAGTAAGCAGCCAACAAGCCGTATTCGTTGAGTTCGTAGCCGTTGATTGGTGTACCAGTTGTGGTGTTGTAGAAGAATGGCACGCCAAAAGTAGCTGCCAAATCACGCTGACTGGTGATAAGATATGTTTTGTTGGCATTGGCTGCTAGGGTGCCTGCTGCTACTGTGATACCATCAGCACTGACTTTGTTTTGCGCTGTGGCCACAATAAAATAAGGGACTGTGTTGACCGCAGAAGGGATGTATTGACTCTCGTCAATTACTATTACTTCTACGCCGGGAGAGATTAGAGCCATAATGGATTCCTTTTCAAGTTGTAGATATTTATAGGCATTTGATAAAAACGGTGTCTTACAGTGCCCTTTGGCAAAGGTCCTGCTTATAAATACCATATGAACCGACCTACTTGCCCTGCTTGTCAGCAAAGACCTTGTGCTGTTAATTATTGCCGTGACAATGTGACTCACTATCGATCAAGATGTGAAAACTGCATTAGAAAAAACAAAGGCTTGCCCAAGCGAGAGCCCAGTTGGGCTGCAACAGGCTACAAGAAAAAAATGGTATGTGACCGTTGTGGATTCAGAGGCAGATATTCAGCACAAATGCTGGTATACCACATGGATGGTAGACTTACCAATACTGAAATTCGTAATCTCAAATCAGTTTGTCGAAACTGCGAGATAGAATTAGCCAAAAGTGAGCTGCCTTGGCGTAGAGGCGATTTAGAAACTGATGTCTAATAGCTCGCGTTGAGTCAACAGATGATCCATTAGTTCACCCACACCGCGATGTAAATCTTCCAAGGTTCCGTTGTTATCAATCACATAATCAGCCATCCAAATCTCCAGATTCATACTGGAGCGATCTTCCTGAGGCAGGTGGTCGGATCTATCTACCCAGATGCAGTGGTCAAAAACTCCTGTGTTGCGCATGGCATGAAATTCGGCTTTGTTGCGCAGTCCGCAGTAGATGTCATTGGCGCTAAAGATATCGCGTCCTAGTCGAGCATAATCATTCTCACAATAGGCATGAATCATGTCGTACCATTCGCTGCGATGATTGTGGCGATCCGCATAACACTGTTCAAAGCTGGTATACCCGTATTTGTGTTTGAGTTTGTCATAGATAAACTTTTGAGCACAAAATTCTGAGCTGCTTTGGAATTGAAATCCGTAGCGGTCCCGCAAAATTTCGCACACAGTGTCTTTGCCATGACGGCCGTGTCCAATGATGAGCAATTTAGGTAGTGTCATTTGAGTGAGGTTACATTAAGGTGATCAAGAGTACGTTGCAGCATGCCGATTTGCCTGCGGCAGTCTTCCAAGGCGTGGTGAGTGGTAGGCGGTATAGGTTGATCTGGCCACAAGCTAAAAACTGTACGGCTGTCTCGAACCTGATAGTATTTCCAAGGCAGGGGTTTAGTGTAGCTTTTGTAAGCATGCTCAAGAATGTTCATGTCGTATGTGGGACCTTGTGCCCAGATTCTATTAGAGTGCCAAATTAGTCGGCCTAGTTCGTCCAGTGCTTGGTCCAAAGAAATACGCCCTTCTTCGTTGAACGCTTCGTCTCTAACCACAGCCGGTTGAGTGGCCCACCATTCAATTGTTCCTTGATCAATTGCTCGATCTGGTTGGCTTTCCAGTGTTACCCTAGCATAGTAGGATTTGCCCAAATAGCTGTGCCCAAACGGGTCAAAGCTTTGAGCCGCAATAGTTAAAATGCATGTGTCGGGACCTGTTGCAAGTCCTTCTAAGTCGATCATTAAGTCTGCCATACTGTAGTATAACAGGAATTTAATTGTGTGTCAATTACCCAATTACCCAAGTTAGTGGTTGTGAACCGTCCACATACATTTTGAGTTGTTCTATTAATGCGTCCATTTGTGTCTGGCCTTCTGCTTTCATAGCTGTACCGTTGAGTGTGGTACCGCTTTGTGGACCGGCTATGGTCGAAAACTTTTCACGTGCTTCGCCAATGATCAATTTGACGTTGGCTACCATGTAGTCACGAATCCACTGTGATATCTGATAGTCTTGCAGCAACTGAACTTCAGGTTTTAACTGATAGGTCCACAGCAGCACGTTTTCTCCTGTGCCTTTGGGATCACGGATCAACTGCAGTTTTTTGGTCACAGTGTTCCAGGTATAGTTCATGAACCCGCCAAACATTCTGGCCGCCAGTTCCACATACTGACTGTAGAAATCATAGGTGGCAAGTCCACCTGCCACATTGAAGTTCATGAGATAAACGTTGATGGATGCTTGAGCAAATGGATCAAAGTTACTGGCAAATGGGCCTGTGGAGTCACCAAATGTTCTGCGGAAAATCTGTCGAACCTGCACTACTTCTTGGGGCAAGGTGTAGATGTTGACATCACGCATGAGCTCCATAAAGATATAGGCTTCTTCGTATGCATTTTGCGCACGTTGTCGGTAAGTGCCAATGGTCTTTTGGTATGCAGCTTCGTAGTGTGCTGGATCAGTTTCAAGATCAATGATCTGATCACCCAGCTGAAGCTTGACATATTCTATCAAGTTTTGTTTCAGCTGGGGCAGGGTGTTTTCACTCATAAGGAACTCCGTTCCTTATATTTAGCCATTACCAGCTCTTGAGGATTACCAAGTTTTCAGTACCGCGGCCGTTGAACCCTGTTTCTGTAGTGGTTAGATCTTTGTAGATTTTCCTAGCAGCTGGTTTGCCCGCGGCCTGCATGGCCTTGACTACTTCTGCGGGTTTGCGCACAGTCTTTTGCATGCTCTCTGACACACTGAATCCAATGATTGAATTGCTTTTTACAGTGAACGATCCTGCATGCGAGTCTGCCACAATGTGTATCAGCTTGCGTTTCTTGGTGTCATACAGCCAGGCTTCTGTTTTTTCCACCAGGCTTGCGGCAGGCAATCCCTTGAGTTTGAGATCAGCAAATTCCATTGCAACCTTGAACTTGGCTGCACGTTTTTCTGGCGTCACTGCTTTGACTGCACGTGGTTTGCGTTCGACCTTTTTAATCTGCACATATGCGCCGCAGTCGTTGATCACTGTTTCGCAAAACTTCAGCACATTGCGCAGTTGTATTTTGCTGAGATATCCGTAGCCTTCTACCAGTTGTGCGTCTTTGCCTTTGACAACTTCTTCAAACTCGGCCTGCTTGCGTTTCCAAATATCTGACAGCAAGCTCACCATTTGTGGTGCCACATTCATGCCACGAATCAGCATAATTGGCTTGTAGTCTGCACTCATTTTGGCGCCGGCCAAGATAAACTCATCAAACATGCCGTCCAGTTCTCCGGCACACTCGCTTACTTTTTCACGCAGGCGATCCTGAATGGTCAGTCGTGCTGCCACAGGTTCTGCGGACTCTGTTGTGACTTCTTGTTGTTTGACTGCAACCAGTTGTGCCAGCATGTTGTCTAGCTTGATTTGTTCGTGATCTGACAAGTCCAGGCCCACCATGCTCATCCTGCACAGCCATCCTGCAGTTAGTCGAATGTCTGAATCAGGCACACCTTTGAGAGCACGAACATCAGCTTTACGGCCATGCAGTTCCAGATAGTTCACAATCATGTCGCGAGCATCTTTTTTGCCGTAAAAGTAATTGTACCAGGAAAAAGCAGCAGTCAGTTGACTGGTCCTATTGCTGATGGGCTGTTCGCGCCAAGCAGGCTCTTGCCCCATGACATTGGTGTCTGCACTACGTGGATTTAGAGGCTTTACGGGTTTGTTTGCTACAGCAGATTTCACGGTGGCTCCTTTAATCATATTAGTAATTATAGCAGATTACCCATTTTTGGTCAAGTTAGTAGAAAGTAGTACTAAAGTGGCATCTGCTTCGTTGCGGAATGTGATCCAGTACGGACGGTACCCATCTACCCGGCCATGCCCAAAGTAACTGTACCATAGATCATGCCGCTGCCAGCCGCCATCGCCCAATTTCTTCCTGGTTGCTGTTTCGTATGGTGCAGATTCAGTGTAGCTAGGAAATCTCAGGCCCACAGTGTGTCCGTGTTCTCGGAACTGGCGAAATCTGCGGTTCAGTTTGACTACTTTCATACAGCTATTGTAGCACTTCTGGATTTATTGGTCAATCTGCCCATAAATACTCGACTATGCCACGCCTGTCACTTTACCGCCCTAACCGCACACGAGATTATCAATTTATGGATCGTACCATCAGTGAAATGTACACTGTGGGCGGCTTGGATCTTTTTGTGCACAAATAT
>Ga0181357_1000315_pt1 | contig 17601 bp, 15 predicted proteins | sample Fa13VDMM110DN_FD_130094 | JGI IMG/M metagenome (GOLD analysis project Ga0181357, IMG submission 130094) | Freshwater viral communities from Lake Michigan, USA - Fa13.VD.MM110.D.N | ecosystem: Environmental > Aquatic > Freshwater > Lake | place: USA: Michigan | collected 2013-09-24 | reverse complement strand
TTGCAAGGATTAGGTCAAGCAGGCGCTTCTGCTGGCACTTTGGGTCAGTTAGGTCAGACTCAGTTTGGTCAAGAGCAAGCGGCAAACCAAGCAATGGTATCGGCAGGAACTCAGCAACAAGCTTTGCAACAAAAAGGTTTAGACGCTGCTTACCAACAGTATCAAGCACAACTTAACTACCCTTATCAACAGATTGGTTTTATGTCCGACTTATTGCGTGGTCTGCCATTGACTCAACAGTCTCAATCTATATACCAGAACCCAAGCATGATTTCGCAAGCTACAGGTCTTGGTTTGGCAGGTTACGGTATGTATCAGATGGGCAAGAAGGAAGGCGGAGCAATTGAAGAAAGCGATGGGTTGGATACCCTTGGCATTTATAACGCGATGAAGGGATAACGCGATGATTACTGATATGAACGCTCGTGTGGCAATGGCTCAAAAGCTGTCCATCCCACAACTCCAGCAAGCTATCAAGAACGGTACTGTACCTGCCTATGTAGGCGTCCCTCTCTTGCAAGATAAGATGCGCCAGCAACAACAGATGGCTATGGCGCAGCAAGGGCAGCAAGCTCAACAACAGCGCCCGATTGCCGACGAGGTAATGGATCAAGCTTATGAGATGAACGGCGGCGTAGACCAGTTACCAAGCAACTTGCCAATCCAAAACGAAGAAGACGAAGAGAACTATGCAGGTGGTGGGATTGTTGCGTTTGCTGATGAAGGGCGAGTAAGAGAGCCAAAAGTTAAACTTGATCCAAATAATGCGCCTACAGTTAGAGAGTTGATGGAAGTCATTGGCGGCGACCGTGAAAAGTTTGAGCAATTAGCTGGTGGTAAAGCATTCAATCCAAAAGACTACACACCAAAAGAGATTCAAGCTGCACAGCTTTTATTTTCGGCAAATCAAACCAAAGATCCAGAGCGTTACCTTGAGTCATTAAACCCGTTTCATGATTCTCAACTAGATTACAAATTACGCGACACAAACTTTAGTGGTTTTGTTTCCAAAAAAGAACCTAATACTGCTGTGATTCGTAGGTTAGCCGAGTCTGAAAGTATTGTCCCTCACGAGCTTACGCATACATTGCAGTCGCGCGATGCGGCTCGTGGCAACACAATCAGCAGGGATATTGTTCCGTACATTGAAAAGCTTTCTCCAAAAACTAAAGAAAAGATTTTTGGTACAGCCGTAAATCGGTTTGACACTCCTAGAGAAATTTACGCAAATTTAAATGATTATGCGATGCGTCGTAATGCCGCTGGAGAAGACTTTGTTAACTCGCCAGAAGGTCGTGAATTGTTGCCTAACCGTAGAATGCAAGGTCAATACTATTCAAACACGATGCCGGGTATCCAAAGCATTTATGGATATCGTGAAGATACGGGGGAAAAGTTTAAGCGTGACTCTCGTGATTCCTACGCAACGCAACTTGCTAAATACGCAAAACACAAAACTAAAAATTATGCAAATGGCGGCGGCATTATTGCGTTTGCTGAACCAACAGCCCAAAATAACAATAGTCGCGTAACTGATCCAGATGTTGATGTTTTAGAGCGTATGCGAATTGAAGACCCAAAAGGTTACGCTCGCATGATGCGTGAAATTCCGCAAGTGCCTCCCGGATTACTGGAGCGCTCTCTTGATGCGTCAGGACGGCTTATTCCTCCCTTTTCTGAAACGCCTGAAGGTCAAGTAAGCATGAATGACCCAATGGTTGATATTGGAATGGGCAGGGCTACAGATGTTAGAATGCCATCTACTGGCGTAGAAACTATTGCACCAAGTTCAGCAACAACAAGCCCAACTCGTGGATCGTTGACAGCAGGAATATCCCCTGCAGATGTAGCTAGAACGGAAGCGCAATTACCAAGAACAGGCACACCTTCACCCAAGGCCCCACCTAGTACAGGTAAAGTCGCCAACATACCGTTAACTACAGGTGAAATGCGTAGTGACGTTGCTGCCGGTAAAGGTTCTATGCTTGACCAATACGCTGCGATGTTGATGGACGAGCGTAAGGGTATTGCTAAAGATCGACAGGCAGCTAAAGCTATGGCAATTTTCCAAGCAGGTCTGGGTATTGCAGGTGGTACATCGCCTAATCCTCTGGCTAACATCTCACAAGGTGCGCTGCAGGGTACACAGGCTTACCAGCAGGAGATGAAAGGTATTCGTAGAGAAGACGCAGATCGCCTTAAACAACTTATGGTTCTTGGAGTTAGTAAAGAAAAGCTCGCTCTTGAAGCTCGCAAGCTTGGTATTGAAGATAGGAAAGTTGAAGGTTTATTGGCTAGATACGCTGCAGCAGGAGCTGGTGCTGGTAATGCAGCAGAATTACGGCGTGACCAACTTGCGTTTAGATTCTTTGATTCTTTACGTAAAGATCAATTAATGTCTGGCAAATCTAACGAAGAAATATGGGGTGAAGCTCAACGGATGGCAGGAAAAACGTTGAGTGAAGGGGCTAGTACCTCAACTGGCACTACAACTGTAGATTGGGGTAATCTTGGTAGTCCGAAAAAATAAGGTAGGTAGCTATGCCGTACAACGTAAGATTGCCCAACGGATATATTGTTGAGAATATTCCTGACGATGTTTCCCAAGAGGACGCTCGTAAGAAAATACTTGAGTCGTTTCCAGACCTTGCCGCTACTCAAAAACGCTCTTGGGGTGAAGCACTCACTGATATAGGTGGTGGGTTCATCAGCAGTCTTGGTGGTCTTGCACAGTTGCCGGGGCAGATTGGTCAGCTTACAGGTCTCACCGAACGTGAAGAGACACCTACTGGGTTGCAAGGTATTGGTAAAACCGTAGAGGAATATGGGCAGAGTTTAAAGTCGCCTGTACTTAAAGGCAAAGAAGCACTGCGTAGTCAGAAGATAGCCGCTGCCGAAGGTGAAGGCACTATCGGTGATGTTGCCAAACAAGCTGGCGTAGCCTTCTTAGAAACAGTTAAAGACCCAGCACTACTTACTTCCTTTTTTGCTGAGCAAGTACCTAACTTGTTTGGTTCTATGGGTGGTGGTCTGCTTGCGCGTGGTGGGGTTAAGTTGCTGATGCGTAATGCAGCAGATGACGTTATCGGTAAAGCTGGTGTTGCAGGTGCTGTTGGTACGGGTACTGTAATGCAGGGTGCTGATGTGGGTGCCGATACATACGAAGCTATATATAAACGCCTCGCTAAAGATCAACCAGATATGCCTGTGGAGGAGCGCAACCGCATTGCTCTTGCACAAGGTCGTCAAGCTGCGCTACAAGCCGCTGGTATTTCTCTAGCTACCGCTGCATTGCCGGGTGGTCGGTCTATTGAACGTGCCTTGGCTGGTAAAGGTTCGCCGGGTGTAGGTGGTTTTACTCGTGGGTTTCTTGGTGAGTCTGGTAGTGAAGCCCTTGAAGAAGGTGGTGGGCAGTTTGTATCTAACGTTGCGCAACAAGAAATATTCCCCGACGTAAGACTTTCACAGAATGTTGGTCAAGCTGCCGGTATGGGTGCGGTTGGTGGTGGTCTGTTCGGTGGTGTAGCTGGCGGCGTCAATGCGCGTAATGAATCGCAACGTCAAGCGGCGATAGAAACTATCCAGACAGAGAAAGACGCGTTTGAAGCCGCTGATTTTGAAGCTCGTAAACTTGCTAACGACGCATACAATGCGGAGATTCAAAGCCGTGCCATGCTTGAGCAGTATGGTGAGTCAGATGCGTATAAAGAACTAGCCGCCAAAGTAGATGCAATAAAAGCTAAAGCTATTGCCGCACAAGAGAAATCAGACGCAGCTAAAGCACGGTATTCAGCATTCAGTCAGGGACAGCTAGAATTATTTACCGGCGAAACAGAACCACGTCAGCCCGGACAGCAACCTACTGTTTCTCCAGTGGGTGCGCCTATTACTGAGGGGACCGCACAAATACCAGAAGGGCAATTAACAATTCCTTTAACTGATACCGAAGGGCAACTCGCACTTCCCGGTGTTGGTGCTGCACAACCAACGGATATTACCGAACAACCGGTAGAAGCTCTTATTATTAACCGTGATCTTACTAAAGCTCTTGGTATTGCTGGCGGTAATAAGAAAGTACGTAACGCGATTGAAGGTAAAGACTTAACAGATCCTAAACAACGTGCTGAAGTACGAGAGGCTCTATCTGGGTTTGCGGAACGTACTACGCAAGAAGGTGTTGCGGGTAAGATTGAACAGTTTTTAAGTAGCCCGTTCTTTGCTGAACAAGGTGAGTTAACACTACCTAAACGTAGAGTCAGTGCCAAGCAAAGTAAAGCGGCTATGACTTCGCAATTGGAAAATGCTTTTGGTGCGCAGCTTGCACAGGCTCAAGGGGTTAAAGTACCTAGCCAAAAGCTTCCGGCTGAACGTGAGCGTAAAGCTGGTAAAGCCCAAGACTTTCAAAACACGCTGCAAGACGCGTTCAGTGCTAGGTTACGTCAAGCGCAAGAGATATCAGTTACTGAAACTCCCCCTACACAGGAGACACAAAATGTTCCTACTGGGCAACCCGCAGGAGTACCAACTGCCGCTGAGCCAAGAGCTGAACGACCAACAGGTGAGCAAGGCGTGGAAGTGGCTGGTGTGGGCACTGGATCAACCACCCAGCAAACGAGTGCCGCCCAAGGAGTTCAAGAAGCTGCATCAACAGGATTGGCTGGTGTTACTGGAGGAACTCAACCTAACGTACGAGGAGCAAAAGCTGCACCCGTTGCAATAGATAAGAACCTTAAAGGCGCTGCTCGATTTGAGGCTGAGTATTTAGCGGAAGTAAACGGTGATCGTAACCAGATGCTTAGGTATTTGGCTGCAGACCTATACGCTAAAGAAAACATGCGTCGAGCAAACCCCGTGTACAAAGCTCTTAGCGCAGAAGATAAAGCTAATGTTAATGCGCAAGTCGAGTCACTAAAAGCTCAAGAGCGCAAGGCTAAAGACTTTCTGTCTAAACTAAACGCCGATCAGTATCAGGTTAGAGACTATGCAAGTGGTGTTAAGACTCCTCCGGAAGTTCGTCGTGTATTGCGTGGGACTGCTACACCTTCCTTACTTGCCGCTGCACATAGAGGTAGTCTTGCGCGTATTCTTAACGAGATTGCAAACAACCCAGAGTACGGCCCTATAGAACGTGCTATTGCTCGGCGGTTGATGGCTAATAAACGATACACATTACCGAAGATCGAAGTAGTACCTAAAGATCAATTGGGCGAAGCTGACGGTCAGTACGACCCATACTCAGACACTATTCGTATTGCTGAAGGCGAAGTTGATTCGCATACTGTATTGCATGAGGCAGTGCATGGGTATCTGCATGCGTTAATTACTGAATTTGAGAATGGGGTTATAAGTAACAAAGCACTAGCCGAGTTACAAGATCTTTATAACAACCTATTGCAGAATAATCCTGAATTAGCTAAGCAGTATGGTATGACTAGCCTGACTGAGTTTGCAGCAGAAGCTATGTCTAACCCACAGTTCCAAGCGGCGTTACGTCAGATCCCATACAAGAAACGCAATGTATTCCAAGAATTTGCCAAGATGGTTATGCAGTTGCTTGGCTTGTCAGATACAAACAATGCGTTGGCTGAAGCAATCATCAACGTAGAACGTGCGATGAACATTGGTCGTGGGTATCAACAAGAAGTTTCAGGTACTGCCAAAGCTCCGCCCGCTGCTAATGTAGTTCGTAAAGCTGAATTGGAGTCTCTATACCAGACAGCTAACAAAGGGAAGAATCCGAAAGATAATCCAAATCCTGTTGGGTCTGCATTAAAAGAAAACGCTAATGCAAGTGAGCGCGAAGAAGTTCGTAGTCTTACAACTAAGCTAGATGCGTTTGAGACAGGTGCCCTATCCTTCGATGCCGCACTAAATAACGCTGTCCGTCGTGAGCTAAACAAAGACAAGCGTGACTTAAACGTTATTAAAAACGTAATGATGAAAATCAGTACATCACAAGCCTTGCACTCGGAAGCGGGGGCAATGCAGTTCTTGGAAAAAGGGTTGATTAAGTACGACCCCAACACGTATAAGTTTTATGCTGTTGAAGACAAAGATAGCTGGAAGAACATGATGGGGTTGATGTCGCGTGTAGCCAAGGATAATGGGCTGACGGATACTGAGCTGCGTAATTATGCAAACACCGCATTTGTTGCAGAGCGTGTTGAGGGCTTAGCTAAGTCCAAGCCAGAGTTCTACAGTCACATGACTAAAGAGCAAGTAGCTGCTGGTAAGCAGTTGTTTGACAAGATTGATGGGTTGCGTGGCGTGCAAGCTATGTGGAACGGCATCCGTAAGAACGCTATGGATGTTGCAGTAGAGAATGGCTTGTATAGTCGTACAGAGGCAGATGAACTTCTTCAATACCATGATTTTGTACCGTTCTATCGTGAAGAACAATTAGAGACAGGAGCTGGCCCCCGCAAGTATTCTAACGGGTTCATAGATTTTGCAAAGAATTTTAGAATTAAAGGTAGTGCCCAGCCCGTAGCCGACGTGTTTGGTAACATGGCTTTGTGGACAACCTACACTGTGTCCCGTTCCGTGCGTAATCGTACTGCCTTAAATATGTACGAAACGATGAAAGAGGTTATGCCTGACCAAGTAGAAGATATTAGGCAGGATGAGTCAGTCAAGCGTAGTGATAATGTAGTGCAGTTCCGAGAGAATGGGCAAATTAAAAAAGTTAAGTTTGCCGATCCGCTGTTTGTAAAAGCCTTTGAGGGTATGGAGTCGGTTGCCATCCCGATCCTTAAAGATGTTGCCAAGGCTACAAACTTCTTGCGCCAGTCGATTGTACTTAACCCCCTATTCTCGATAAGTCAGTTATCACAAGACTCGTTTGCTGCCATGTTGACCTCTGGGCTTAGGAACCCCCTGATGATTCCGGTTGAGGTAATGCGTCAGTTTACAAATATCTTATTTGGGGGTAACGCCACAGGTAAGTATTTAGCTAGCCGTTTTATGGTGGGTGTTAATGATTACATGTTGGCTGTGCAGAACAACGACCTAGCAGTTGCTACTGGTTTGAAGCCAAAGTCTGTGTTACAGAAACTGCTTACTCCACTAGAGAAGTTCTCTATGGCTTCGGATAATGCAGTGCGTCAGGCGCTGTACAACCGCACGCTGCTTGAAACAGGTGGTAAGCGTCAGAAGGATGGCTCAGTTGTCGGTGGTGATGAAGCTGCGGCGTTAGAGCGTGGCTTTGAAATAATTAACTTTAAGCGTTCTGGTGCTAACGGTCTGGTCAACGTAGGTAAGCAGTTGATTCCGTTCTTTGGCGCATACCTACAAGCTATGAACGTGATGACTAAAGTGCTAGCGGGTCGCAGCATTACACCTACCGAACGTGCGGCAGCTTATAAGACTCTGATGTGGAACACTATGATGGTGACCACACTTGCATTCTTGTACTCAGCTATGGTGAGCGGTGACGACGACTATGAGAAGATGGATCCTCAAGTGCGTGACAAGCACCTGTTGATTCCCGGCACAGGGTTTATGTTGCCGTTGCGTAATGACATGACAATATTCCCTAAACTGATTGCTGAGTACTCGTATCTGAATATGACTGACAACGGGTTCACGGATGGTAAGAAGGTGCGCCGTGCGATGTCAGAAGCTTTAGCCAATGCGATATTAAGCCCAACGGTTGTGCCTCAGTTTATTAAGCCAGCGGTTGAAGTCGGCATAAATCACAACTTCTTTACTGGACGTGATCTGGTTGGTAAAGGTATTGCTGGGCTGGATAAGGAAGCTCAGTACACTGCATCGACTTCTGAGCTTGGTAAGTTCCTAGGGCAGTTAGGTATATTGTCCCCAGTGCAGATTGACCACCTGATTAAAGGCTATGCGGGATCTGTCGGTGGACTTATGTTGCTTGGTACTAATGCGGTCATGGGAGATTCGGGCGTACCTAAACCTGAAAAAAGTGATAGGGATGTGTTGCGTCAAATCCCCGGCATGGGTACATTCTTTGCCAGCGAGTATGGCAACGCCATGAAGAACGACTTCTACGAGTTGCGGGAAGAAGTAGCTCGCACGGTCAAGACGCTTAACTCTTACAAGAAAGAGTCCCCAGAAAAAGCACGGGAGTATATGCAGGAGAAGCTGCCACTACTCAGGTTGCAGGGGCAGGTCAATAATATAGGTAATCAGTTGACTAAACTGCGCGAATACGAGAAGCAGATTCGCTCTTTCCCAGAGAGCCGCATGAATGCGGAACGTAAGACCGCAGAGCTACAACGTCTTAAAGTTGCAGAAGACCGCATGCTGCAGAATGTTTACAAACTACGGAGTATGGCGGGTTACTAAAAAAGAACCCCGCACAAGGGCGGGGTAAAGCCTAGACCAAGGAGAGTCAAGGAGAAGAGTGACCAAACTATATCACTCAACCCTCCATAGACGCAAGCCATATTTGCCGTTTTCTACAACTTGTTTACAAACTACTTTATAACCAATACGGGCAGCTTCCTTCCGCAGTGTCCTAATGTGCCGCTTACGATCAAGGCACGGAATGAATACCGACATGCCCGGCTCAAGTTTCATCCACGGGATAAGTATTGTCAGATTCAGAATCTTTAACATTGAGCAATGCCTCTTCTCGAAAGAACGATAGCTTAGTCGTATCAAACACAAGGGCTGGTGCGTTAACATCTGTGTTAATAATTGTTCCAGCCGCCATACGCTTGCGCTTTATGCCAAGGAAAGCCTTGTTCTTCTTGTACATACCTAATGATTCTTCAAAGTTCAACTGACCTTTGTTGCACTCCTCGCGGTAAACCTTAGACACTACATACAAAAGTTTTGTATCAGGCTCGTATCGTACTGACAGCGCTCCGCGAGGTTCACGAATCGGTCCAGTTTCTAGTCCGGTCTTGCCATCTTTTGTGCCGTTGATGACCAGAATCTCGTGAAACTTACGCTGCAAGAAGCTACCCAAGAAGTCGCTATTGTCCAACAGCATGATACGGTTTTTAACTCTAGCGTCCTTGATATGGCTAACGATAAAATCTAACACGGGTTTGTGCGGGATATCAATTATGTTTAGTCTGTTTGCAATCATGCCGCCAACTATAGCGAGCGTAGCCATTACCGACCAAAAGCGTTCAGAGTTCTGCATCTCAGCCGCATGCTCAATCTTTGACTGAATCTTGCTAACGAACTCTATAACTTCAGGCAGGTGCGTAGATACGTACTGCACGAACGGCACAATCGCATGCCCGTAGTTATGTTCAAGGCGACCAAAGTGTGTGCGTGACCAAGCTGTGTCTCCGTTAGGATCGTTGGCAATGTGCATCTCTAGTAGGCGCATCAACTCCGCTTCAGGAAAGCTCTTGATTGAAAGTAAATCGTCGCGCAAAGAACGGTTAGATGTTGTGATTAGTCCGGTTGCCCAGTGCGTCAAGTTAATACGCTCAGCGTTGTCTTGTGACCTCATACGATTCTTGCCACGACCTTCAGTGATGTCGTACACAAGGTTAGACTTTTGATCTGGTGCCATGTTCGTCATCTCGTCGAACAAGATTGGTATGTGTTGGTACGTTCCGATACGCTGCAGTTTTTGGTTATAGGTATCCTTCACAAGCATGAGCTGCTCAGTCGGGTTGCCGTAGATGCTACCGATTGCATTGAGCAATGTGGTTTTGCCTGAACCTGAGCCTTGTGACTTAAGGCTTAGCAAGTATCCTTTCACTGCTGTGTGTTTCAGTAGGACATTACCAAACCCCAAGAACAACGCAAACGCTTTAGCTTGCAGACCTTCGGTGCGGTAGTAAGACACTACGTCCTTCCATATATGGAAGTCTCCCCTTGGGCGGAACGTAGGTATAAGCGGTAGCGTCGTTGCAGTAGGTGGGCTGTATTTAATTTCGGTGGTTCTAATCTCTCTATCACCAAGAATAAATGCGGAGTCATCTGGCAACCAACCAAACTGCCTACGTGCTTTCTCAGCTTCGTTGGAAGCTTGTAGTTCTTCTACCCATCGTGTTATGTAAGCCATTAGTAAATCCTGTTTTTTACCTAGCACAGCAATGCCATGCGATGCGATTGTGTCTCTGAATCTGTCTTTAGCCATCACTGCAGCCAACGGCATAATAAACTCTTGTATACCGTCTTTAGGTAAGTGCAAGCGCATGAGTAGGGTTACGCCTACATCGGGGTCTCTCATGTGCTTGACTACATAGAAGTCGTAAGGATATATAAGCTCTTCCATGTCCCCAAGCTCTTCGTCTTTCTTACGTATGTAGACCCCACCGACTTTACCTCGTACAAACGGGAAAGGATACTTCGGTATTATTACGGTTTGTGCTGGAGCGTTTTGAGTCTCAGGGATTTCAACTATGTTGTCTTCTTCTGTCGCTTCAGCAAACTCTTTACCCAACATAATAGGTGACGAAATCTTGTGGGTACATCCTTCGCAACCGGCTGCATTGAGCTTTCTAAAAGTGATACAGGTGTACGGGCCTCGAGTCTCGTTAGCCTTTCTTTCAGTCTCCGCTGCTGAGTAATTTGGGTGCTTGTTGGATATTGCATGGATAGCCTTATCTCGGTCTACACAATGTTGAGCGATAGAAAGTGCTGCCCGCCAAAGGGGTTCCTCAATATTATTCTGTGCTTCGTATATCTGCAATATTTGATTACAGCCCTTACCTTCGGCTTCCACGCTCTTGATGAGTATGGTCTTAAACTTAGACTGGTTGTTGCCCATCAACGCAAGCGTAAGAGGATCCATCTGCTTAGGAACAAACGGTTTCCCGCCCATACCAGCAAACACATCAACCTCTGATGCTTCGAGTGCTTCGAAAACACTGTTAGATACAGGCGCACCTACAGCAAGCACTTGCACTTCTAGTGGGGACTCAAGGTTCTTGTAATTAAATGTGCCGGGCACACGCAGTATGCGAGCGGAGTCGGCGGTCACTGCAGGATCAGCATGGAGCTTGTGCTTTTCACACAGGGCTTTAAGTCGTTCTGCTAACGGCTTCCAAATATCACGTTCAACTGCTGTATCCAGTACCCAGTACGCATGCACTCCACGCCCTGAGTTAACTATAGTAGGCTTGGGTAGACCTGTGGTTTTAATAAATTGTTTAAGTGCTGACAGCCCTTCAGCTTGATCGGCATAGGGCTTACCAAGTCCGCAGTCTAGGTCAAGAAAATAAGATTTAAATTGCGCAGCGTTCTTCGAGGTGCGCCCTTCGGCAACATCCGTAAATGAGGCGAGTGCAAAGTACGCATCGTATTGCACTGCTACTAATTTTTTGGCTAGCTCTTCTACTTTTTCTATTGACTCTACAAACTTTTGTTTTGGCTTCTCATCTTTTTTTAAACCCACTACACAGTACATACCGCTTGGAGGCAGTACTGCTGACAGGAATTCATTTGTCGTTAACATAGCCGTCCTTGTCCGTCATTAAAAAGGATAGAGCAGGGGTGTACGGCATCACCCTCTTCGGTAGCTAACCTAGCTCTTCCTGCTACAACACTAACTCAGCTTATCAATGAACTTTTGCATTTTTGAATGATGCTTCTCAGGGACGTTATTTTTACCACGAAACCATGCGTATACGGTCATACGGGTAACCCCGAAATACTCCGCTACATCAGTTACAGGTACGTCATTAGAAATGCAACACAAAGCAAAGCGCACACCAATTTTCTTTTGATCCGCAGCTTTGACATCATTGACAAAATAGCTTAAGTAGCCCTTTGACATAGCAACTCCTTATTTATCGTCGTCATCCCAATCGGAAAGAATCGAACCAAGGTCTTTCTTAGGTGCTGGTTCTTCTTTCTTCTTAGTTACTTTGACAGGCTCAGTCTGAACTTCAACAGATGCAGCTTCGACTTTTGCTTCAGGTGCTTGTGGTGCGGGTGCTGCTAGCTTCTGAATACCGTCGGCTTGGGCAACAGTCATCGTGATTGCTTTCTGTGCAGCGTCTGACTTACCTTGTTCAATAGCTGTTTGGATCTCATTGGACTCCAAGAAGCGTACTGGCTTGAACGTGATCTTAGGTGTAGACGATGCTGTATCAAAGCGCATCTCAGTTACAACTGCAGTGATAGGGACGCCCTTGCTACCAATCATCTTAGCGTACATCTGCAAAGGCCACTTACCTGTCTCACCTTCACCAAAGATTGATGTTGATGGTAGGGTTAGTTGGAATACATCGCCGCCGATGTCGTTGTCCAGAACCACAGCAAGACGCTGAGAGAAACGGCAAGCACGAGTCTCTCCTGTGCCAGAACCTTTTACGTTTTGCGGGCATGTAGCACACGACTTCGCTTGTGGTTCTTTAACCGCGCTATCGGGATAGTCGCCGTTAGCAGACCAGCAGTCGGGGGCAGTCGCCTGACCCTTCTTGTACACACCTGCATAGAACGTGCGCGATACCTTTGGTGAAGCCGCTATGATAACTGCATTGAGGTTACGCTCTTCCTTTTGAGCAATCTCTTTACCGTTAACCAGTAGACGCCACACACCACCTTCAATAGAGATACGCTTGCTTCCACCACCGCCGCCACCCATGAGGGCTTTAGTTGTGTCATCAAGCTCCAAAGCCTTCAAGTGCGCAGGAAGGCCAACATCAAGCATTGCAAGATCATTACTCATTACATCTTCTCCTATTTACGACGAACGGTTACTGCAAATGAAGCATCCACATTTAGCCCCGGTGGATGTATGTCGGGGTTTTCCTCTAGGAACTGTTCCATGTTCCCATTGGACACACGCTGCTGCAACAACTGCATCGCGTCATGCTCTTTCATAAACTTGTAGAATGAATCCCAGTCGCTAGTCCAATAGCGTTTTGATATCCGCTTAGTGACTGTGCCAAACTCAGTGCGTAAACTCTCCGCGCCTGTGTCTTTGCAAATCTCAAGTAGTTTGGCTTGGATAATGTTCTGTTGCTCTTCAAGCGCATCGGCTTCTTTAGTAAGCTCTGCGCGTTTGTCTCTTATCTTGATATAAATCTTGACCAGCCTATCTGCTGTTATGTTTTCCATTCTCTTCTTCCTTTATGTTTTTAACTACATCTAGATTTTAGTACTATAACTATACAGTGTCAACCTCCTCCAAAACATTTTTATAAAGGTCAATCATCTTAGTGTGGATGTCTACCTTAGACTCCAACATCTTGTACATCTTCTTCTCTACTGGTGAGCCTTGCAGTTGCACAACGGTACAAGGGTTATGTTGCCCTGCACGATGGACACGAGCATTAGCTTGTAGATAAGTTTCTACGGAAGTGATAGGTGCAAACCATACCACTACGTTTGCTGCTGTGAGCGTGACGCCGTGCGCTGCTGCTTGAGGCTGAATAACAAGAACTCTAGGTTTGTCGGACGTTTGGAAGTCTGCAAATATCTCTGTCCTTCTCGACGCTGATACTGCGCCGTTAATAATCTCTGTCTCAATACCATCCTTGCGTAGCTCCTTTGTAACTAATTCAATAGCATGTCGGTACGGTACAAACACAAGTACCTTGTGGCTTGCTTCTTCTATAACTTCCTTTAACGCATTGATACGGTTAGACGCATCGAACGCTACAACCTCTCCACTATCCGTATAGACAGCACCGCATGAGAGCTGCAACAGTTTGTTTAGGTTAGCTGCCGCGTTAACGGTAGTGATGTCTTCTCCTGCTGCTGTAGCGAGCATGTTCTTACGGATGATCTCGTAGTACTTAAGCTGTTGTGCGGTCAGTGGTACGTCGCGTATGGTGTAGGTCATGTCAGGTAAGTCCAGACACTCCTCTTTTGTGAACCGTATCGCGGGCTGCAGTACATCATGCACGATGTTCTCTGCGCTAGGCTTTGGCATCCATTTAAACTGCGTGATCTTCTGCATCACCATGTCACGGAACGACCCATAGAACTTAGGAACGCGACTCGGTGCAACCAACTTAGCCAGACCGTATGCGTCCGTAGGTGATTGTGATGCAGGTGTACCCGTCAACATCCATAACCATGTATCAGGCTTGACGATAGCGTTTAAAGTTTTCCAACGAGTTGTGGAGACAGTCTTGTATGCGTTAGCCTCGTCAATCACAATTAGGTCAAACCCACCCTTAGCTACTGCGTCCTGAATAATGTTCAGCCCATCGTAGTTAACAATCACAAACTCGGCATCGCTATTAACAGCTTGTATGCGTTTGTCTCTGGTGTAACTGTGTGCGATGGCAACGGTGCGGTGCATAGCAAATCTGAACAAGTCATTCTGCCAAGCTGACTGCATGATAGACAGAGGACAGATCACAAGCACACGCTTAATAGCACCGATAGACAGTAGGTAGTCTGCTGCCCATATAACGCTGCCCGTCTTGCCTGTCCCCTGCTCGTTGAAACAGAACGCTCGCTTGTGTAGCGTAAGGAACGCCGAAGTTTCTTTCTGATGTGCGAACGGTCTGTAGTATCCGGGCCAGCTATAGCTACCCAGTATCGGACTCGGCACGTTTTTAATGCGCAAGTTCTTTAATACTTGGGCTTCTTCCAGCCCCCACTTTACTAGCACTTCGCCCGAATCAAGTACTTTTGATTTCGGTATGATGGTTGTAACCCTACCGGGATCGCGTAGCTTTAGTAGCAACGCTTTATTTTCTATAATCTGCAATCTCTTCTCCAAAACGCAATACGGGCTAAACCGATGTTTCGATTTAGCCTTTTAAGTAACCACTTACGGTGGTTAATCGGTCAATTCATCTAAGAAAGGTAATGGGCTTAGACACTGACTGGTGCGGTTTCTCTTGGGAAAATATCTAAACCCTGACCGCCCCACTCACACCCAACGTGCGGTCACCATGTACAACAAAACAAAAATTACAAATTAATAATACTTACTTTTTACGTTCTTTACTACTAGTTTCTGATACGAGGTTACCCTTTGAGTCACGCTTGAACGAACGGTTCTTTGCGACTGATTGAATACGCAACCCTTGTTTATTTGAACCACCCTTGTCCAATGCCTTGACGTGGGCTACGTCCTTACCTTCACGGGCATCAGCTTTACCGTTGCCATTACCATCAGGCATTTCTTTATCTAACTTGCGACGTCCACGCTGTCGCTCCATACGATTGTCATGCTCTCCACGAGCTTTCTGTAAAGTGTATTCTTTCTTGTACGGACGAGGGCTTTTTGTGTATGGCATGTCAGTGACCTTTTCCATTGTGTTCGCAGTCATGCACAGGGCAGTACTGACGGCAAGTAAAGTTGGGCTTCTTGTTCCATACACCGTTAGTGATAGCGGCTTCAAGACGCCCAGTATCTTCCAACCACTTAGTCCAGTAAACTCCGGATTTATCCTGCTCGTAGCTAGCCTTAATTAGATCATTAGCCACTACAAACAGCAACCCCGCTTTGATTTTCTTTACCTGTGGGAAGTGCTTGAATACGGCTAGCGACAATATCTCAAGCTGCTGAGTGTCTGCGTACTTAGACGATTTACCGGTTTTATAATCAACCACATACGCATAGTCATCGTTTATGATGATTAGGTCAGCCACCCCACGCCACCAAACTTCTTGGTCAAAGAACTTGCAAGCATCTAAGTTCTGAGTCAACCCAAGTCGTAGCTCGCAGTGCTTCTCCCCTCCCATTGCTATTAGCCGGTCAAGAGGTTTTTGCAAAATGCTTACAAACTTCTCGGGTATCGGTGTGCCTTGGCTAATGTAATCCTCGGCAGCTTTATGTACTGCTAACCCATAGGTTAAGTGTTCAGTAGGCGGATCTTTAACATCTTTAACTACCCGTAGGCGATAGTACTTTTGTGGGCATTGCTTAAAGAGATCAAGAGACGAATACGACCACGTATAGTTGGGTTTCATTAAGTGCCTTTGTTTACGGTTTCACCCACATCCTATCGTAATTCTTAGTTTTGCGCCACAAGGTGTGTAAGCCATGAAGCAGCTTCATCACATCTTGGTTTTATTAGCGCATCAGGGGTTCCTGCGGGTACAAAGTCTTGTTTTATCTTACTTGCCTTAATCGGTTGTGGTGTGTCCACACCTTTGCCCATCGTGTAAACGCGCAACCTTGCACCGCCCGTACCTCTCGCCCAAGAACATACATGGATCATTTGCAGCTTGTGCATCTCTGCGATCACCGCATTTACAGTGGCTCTGGGTAGCTCAACATAATCGGATAAAGCGTTGGCGGTGGTTGGTTCTATTTCCTTTAACCCTTCCTGAACAATCATGGGGTTTCGCGCTCTAAGATTTATCTGTGGCATCTTTACTCCGTGTTTCTGCGTACACACCTCTGCGGTAGCCAATTTCAAACGCTTTGCGTAGCGTCATGATACCTAGCTCGCTTGCGTGATCGTTAATAAATTCCATTGCCTTGACCTGAGCTTCGGTAGTGGTGTGTTGCTCATCTGCCTTGCGTTGCTTGCGCTCAAGCTCCTGCCATGTTTCTTCTTCATTCATTTTTCTTTTCCAAGTGGATATTAAAAAAATAATTTGGAGTTCCTTTTATTTCTTTTTTTTCAAAGCCCAGTATATCCATTGCTTCTATGAAAGAGCTATTTCCGATATATCGACCGATGCTTCTCTCCGCGATGTGCTTCAAACCGTAGCTTGATACTTTTCGGTTGATGGTTTTTCTTTTGCGAGCGTTACCTTGCAACACCCAGTTAATAACCGCTTCTGTTTCAGTCATGGTTTCTCCTTATTTAACTACATTCCAATGAGTTCCACTGCCTCTACGCATCGTTTCTACTGATGCCTTGTGACCTAATCCGCTCTGTCTGTTTTGCATCAACGCTCGCCTACGCTCGTTGGCGTCTTGTTTTTCTGTTGTTGATTGTTTTACATCGTCTGATGTCCAATTCTCAATATGCTTGGCTAAGGACAGGCGTTTTATATTGTTGTCTGTATCCCAAAGCTTGTTGTTGATGACTCGCATAGCCATTCCTGTCCACGCTCGTATGAGTTGGTCTTTAAAATAAAAGTGCGTCTTGTCTGGCATCCAAGGGTAGTGCTTATGCACATCCTCGTACTTGATATCTTTTGCGTTGATAGCTTCTAAATAGGTGTGAAACCTCCAGTCCTTTACCCACGCCACGATATAGAACTCAGCGGCTTTCTTTTTGTCAAATGGCTCCACCGTTCTTCTCCTTGAGTTTGGCTTCGACTAAATCGCGGATGGTTCTTTTGTCGTATTCCCATTGATCTTCTGAACTTATGTAGTAGTGTCCTTCACCGTGTTTCTTTTGTGCTTCTTCTTGATACGCAACCTCCCCCTCATCACAAGCGTCTTCAAAATCCTGCCATAGCTGACCCCAATCATCATCCGTCAACCCGACCCATTCTTTGTGTGCCTCTTGCCTCCACATCCTCGCAGTTTCTTTGTGATGCTCGCAGTTAGGGCAATTACTCATTCTGTTCTCCCTCTATATGAGCAACTGCTTCTTCAGCATATGTTTCTCGTTGTGTATAACCAGCAGGATGTTTATCTTTAAAAAAACAAGTATCCCCCTCAAACCTAACGGTCTCTCCTCGGTACGTCCAAACACTTTTTGTAATGCTTGTACCTTTTTCTATAAACGCAATGCCACTCGATGTGATCGCCCAACACCCACCTATGCGCTTGCCGTCCTCATCTGT
>Ga0181357_1000314_pt1 | contig 17607 bp, 23 predicted proteins | sample Fa13VDMM110DN_FD_130094 | JGI IMG/M metagenome (GOLD analysis project Ga0181357, IMG submission 130094) | Freshwater viral communities from Lake Michigan, USA - Fa13.VD.MM110.D.N | ecosystem: Environmental > Aquatic > Freshwater > Lake | place: USA: Michigan | collected 2013-09-24 | reverse complement strand
GGCTTGCTCAACAGTTTCGTAAAAAACGGTTGCTTCAAATGCTGCCGTAATTATGTTGGTGTCTGATGCTGAGTCATAGTGCGCATTCACGAGTTGACGGTGCTTCAGGGCGTAAAACTGCACCTCCTCGGGCGTCAGCCCTACCCACGGGCGCTTGGCCTCTGCTTCGATTCTCTTAAATTCGTCTTCCTCGCTATTCATGTCATCCCCCAGACAAAGCCAGCTATGCCAGCGACAAAAGTAATCGTCATCAACACTAAAAAGATGATAGTCACCCAGTGCATGACTTCATCAATCATGCTGTAGTCGTCATCGTCATTCATAGCGTCACCAATGCTTTAACAACACGCTGCGACCTACCAGATGCAGCAATTCTTCGCTCTCCAGTATCAACTATAAAACCTTTACGGATTAATGTCGCAAACCTTGGTGTAATTGTATTGCTTCGTAAGTAAGCTAAGTCACGTTCAATATCATCTGCAATGCAACCATCTTTATATTTACAAATAGCTTTATACACCAATGCTTCTAACCGGGTTGTATCAACTGTTGCAGCGGCTTCATGGCTAGTGTCTGGGTCAGTTGTTCGCACCAGTTCTTTGGGGTCAGTCCCAAAATCAAACAGATCATAAGTTTTCATAGTTGCACCTTCTTTGTTTTGAAACCACGATGTGTAAAGCACTGAACTGACCCATCCTCCAACAATTTCCAGGCGGCATTCTCTCCGCACATTTTTTGGATAACTTCTTCTATGGTATCTATCCGCGCCTCATGTTCGCTGGGGCCGTCTAATAGATACGCGGTGCAAATTACTATGGCTACTAAGGCTGCTGCAAGCCAATTGCAAATAGGGGAAAGTTTCATTACGATGCCTTTTAAAGTTAAGAGTTAAAAGTTAGAATTTAAATTTTAGGTATAACGCCCCTCGGCGTAAAGTTGTATTTTTCAATGACCCTCAGGTTTCTGATTGTTAAAAACAATTACACATAAGCGTCTTCCCACAGCCACCGGGCTAGCAGTAGCGCCTCGGCCCGCCCGTCATGCTTCTTTAAGTGTAGGGGCGCTGCTGGAAACATCCGAGTAGCCAGCGCCCGGCTCAACTCTTTGTCGCTAGTGAGTTTGAAGTACTTTTTCCAGGTTGCGGGGTGCACCTGCACGAGTTCAAAACTTGCAGTGGCTAGTACCGCCCGGGCTGCACCGTAAGAGTCCCCCAAGCTAAATACCGAGCTAACCCCCTGCCCAGGCATTGCGCCCACTTTTTCAATCACGGCTACAACCGCTTCGCCAGGTTGTAGTCGCTCCCGGATGAGCGTTTTTATACCCTGCGGGGAGACTTCTGACTTAACTGAGCCCGCCCCTTTGAGCACCACGGGCATATCTTCTACCGCTACGTAAATACCATCGCGGAGAAACCCTATAGCTCCGGTGAGGCCGGGGTCAATCGCCACTATAAGCATTCGTACTCCCCGCAGGCGGTTTTCTGAGCCTGCTTGCTGAGCGTTTCACTTGTAATAGTGCACACCCACTCACCGGGCAGCACTGCAGGGTTAACGTGTACGCAGGACCGGCAGGTTTTGAGCGGGGCAACTACGCCTGTACAAACCTCTTTCATGTCGCAGAACTTGCACCCGAAAGCCTCGCCATCGGTGCTGATTCCAGCGGGCTTGAGCGTCGCGTTCACCAGGGTGGTAATCTTACGTTTTGCGGCCTGCTGCACCGCTGGGTCAGCTTTGATGCGCTCAATGTGGAACTGCTCGTCGTCCTTGCACAGCGCGACGTAGAGCCCCCGCCCAAGCCCGCTCATCATCATACCGGCTTGCACCTGAACGTAGTGCTCAGGCTTAGACTTTTGGACCCCGTGCTTACTGACACCAGAGAAACTATTCTTGTTGTGTGTTTTAATTTCTAACACATGCGCGGTTTTTTCAGCCTCGGGTACACCTTTGACTATCCCGTCTAATTTTACGATGAAATGCCCGGTCTCGTCAACGTACTCGAGCTGCTGCCCGGTGTTATGGTCACGATCCCATACGCCCAGTCCTGTCGCACGCAGGTCGGCTACAATCCGCTCCTCCTGTTGGTGGCCCGTGCCAAACAACCTGAGCATGCGCCCGCCGAACTTTGCTTGGGCATAGGCCCGCCAGCTGAGCCAGGTCTTCCGCATGCATTCTTCGCCTAAAAATGAAGCCCCCAGCCGACCCAGGTAAAAACCCCGTTCGGCCTCTTTAACTTCATAGGTCTTGTAAATATTGTCGATGAGCTGGTGCTCACCGCTTTTAGGTAGTGCTACCATGTCGTGTTGATAAAACACCGCAAGGGGCTTAGGTTCCTCGCGGATGTTCAATCAGTCCCAGGGGTTAGCTGTTTTGCCCGCAGGCTTAACGGCTGGCGCTGGAGCGGCTTTTGCTGCAGGTTTTGCTGCAGCGGCGGGTTTCTCGTCTTCTTCAAACAAAAAGGCTTTAACCTCATTGCTGTCGGCATAACCGCCAGTCCCCTTGCTTATTCCGACCGCAGCCTTAAAAGGCTTGTCAATCAGTTTGTCAGTGTCGTCGGCATTAGGCTTACCGCATGCGGTGGCCCAAGCTACAAGCTGCTGTCGGCCAATGGCCTGGGCTTTTTCGCTCTTGTTGGTAATGTTGAAGTTTTGCCATATCCAATGGCCTGCGTGCATGCCACCGACCACCTCGAACTTCACTTTAATCATCGTACCGCCGGACTTAGTTTCTTTCTCTTCAGCCTCCAGCGCTTTCAACGTGTAATTTCCCGGCTCAATAGGCTCGCGAGGTCCCCCACCGGAAGTTGCAGACGCGTCCACTTCGCTGACGTCAAATCCAAATTTAGCCATGATATATTACTCCTTCAATTAGTAAGGGGGATAAGCTTTGACAAATTATCAATTGTCATTTCGATGTCTCCCGGGCAGTTGAAGCGGTTTTTAGCCGCGTAAGCGGGGCTCTCAACAAAATGCAAAAGCCGCTCGCCAGTGGTCACGCCACGCGCCTTGGCGACGTCAAAACCTTTAGCGTCGCTCTTCTTGATTAGCACTTTGAACGCACAAAATGCCAACACATCTACCCACTCCTGCATCAGCGCGTTGCAGGCTTTTGGTAGCTTAGGTTGGTAGCGGTCATACGGGTCAGTGCGGGGGTCTTCAAACTTGACCACCGCTGCGTGAGCAATGAGAACCACGTTCATATGCTTCTTGATGCGCAGCGCGTCCAACCCCTGCAGGATCTCGCGGAACTCTTCAGCCATATACATTTGCCCTTTGCCGTAGGCTTGCGCTTTCTCGTCGTATTGGGTGTTGATGCTAGCGCTGATGAGCGGCTCAACCAGCCAATCTACCGAGTCTACAACTACAGTTTTGAAGTCATGCTCTTCTTTAAGCAGGCTTTTTATGCTACCAACTACGTCAGTGATGACGCCCGCCTTGGGGAAACTCACCACATCCAGTGAATCAATACCATCTTCAGTGCTGATGAAAATAGGCTTAGGGAATTGGCTAGCTAAAGTAGACTTGCCGATACCATGCCCGCCATATATGCAAATGCGCGGGGGCACTTGCTGCTTGCCGGAACGCAAGCTCTCTTTCCAGTTACTCATTATAGAGCTCCTTACAGTTAAGCAGCTTACGCTGCGGAATCAACACCCCGAGCCTCAGGACTAAAATCCCATCGGCGCGGAATGTACACAAACTCGTTACGATCCCAGCTGAGCGTGGTAATGACGTTGTCAAACTCAGCGGCCACTGCGATGCAAATACCACATAAAGCCGGGTCACCAATCATCAAAATCGAGTCACCCGGTTGCCAGTTGGACAACATGCGCCTTGCGTGCTCTATCATGCGGGGGGTATTGTAACTTCGCCCCACGGCACTGAAGACATCGGTCAACCGTCCAAACTGCTCAGCTGCTTTTAAGTCTTTGCGCTCATGAGCATGAGCTACGTAGACTGTTCGTTTATTTTCCATTCGCGATTCTCTTTTCCTTTTTAACAGTTTTTATCAAGTGTTGTTCAACCGGCGTTAAGTAGTCAAAACAGCCGCAGGCTTGTGCTATCTTACAAGCCTCCCGGTAGTACCAGGTATAGTCTAAGTCAGCGGGCTTACCCAAAGGGAGCACCATGCACGCCCGCGCCCCTTCAGTCTTAGGTACTTTGTTTCCGTTCTTAACATACCGTAGCGGCTCTAACCCCAATTCGTTAGACATGTACCACCGAACTACTTTGCCCAAATACTCCCCACCTTGCTGCCCGCCACCTGTCACGTTGCGAGCACTTATAAAACCCTCAAAACTTGCGTTCCGGATAGTTTCGAGCAGCGGTGTGCCAGTGGCTAGCCATTGGCCTACAGCATCGGCACAAACCTGTGCAGTGGCGTTTTTATTGAGGCTCAGCGGGGCGTAGATGCCCTTAGCTTTGAGCTTGCGGTCGATCTTGACCGCAAAATAATTATTGACGTCCTTCATCGCTAACACGCGGTAAGGGGTAAACTCAAAAGAGAACCCTGACACCTGCCCAAATCGGGCCACAACTCGCTCCACGTCAGCTTGCAGCGGGCGGGGGTAGCGCACAGCGAGCCCATCAGTGTTAGCTGACAGCGTAGTCGCCCCCAGGTGCTCTAGCCATTCAATCAGCATGAGTAAGGTGAACTGGCCAGTCAGCGTCACCGCCAGCATGAGGTCCGGTGCGTAGAGCACGCTCCAGCGGCTGGCGAGTTTGCCGAACGTACCGTTCAGGCTAATCTTGAGCGTGGCGTCGGTGATCTTGTCTCCGGCTTTCTTAGCTGCCAGTCGGAGTTCGTAAATTTTTCGATACTCCCGGACAAACTTGTTTCCGAGCCCAGAAGGTACGAACCCACACTCCAAAATTATGCTAGGGTAGAAGCTGGCCGCGTCGATGTCTGTGATAACGTCGCCCCCCGTCACGTGGCATACCGACTTGTCGTGCGTGCTGTGTATTCCCCCTACCCCAAGCTGGTAGGTGCCCGCCCGGAAAGTGACTACCTCAGCGCCTAAAAAGTCCGGTAGAATGACATGCCCGGTAGCTTGATTCATGTCAAACACGTGGCGGCTCGTGCGCTCAAGCAGCGCTTGCAACTCGGGCGTTTTGAACTTAAGGAACGCAGGTGGGGTGTAAGTGATAGTCTTAGGGATGGTGTTCTCGACCCGCTTCAAACCCATGGTAGTTATATAAGCCTGCTCAGCCATTTGAGAGTCAGACTTACTGCGCAAATCTACACCATATTGCTTGCTCATTTTCACCCGAAGCATTAGCTCCCCATCAAGTCGTTTCAGTAACTCCTCTGTGGTGTTTAAGTCGTTTGCGTTGTAGCTGTCAACTGTTAAACGCTGCTCTGGGGTAATAACTGCGTCGTGGGCGATCGGCATGTCTTGCAGCAGGGGCATGTGCATGCGAGCGCCATAGGCTTTCAAGCCCACAAAAGACGGGGCGACCTGAATCAAGTCAACACTATCAAACCCGAGAAGGGGTAGGTTGTATTTACGCGCAGCGTCCCAGGGCTGAAGCCGATTGACGATAAGGTCATCTGCAATGCGCTTCATCTCGGCCTCAGTGCGCCCCGCTACAAAGGCTGCAACAATAACGTCGTCAAAAAACTTGTTGTTAAACCCCACAAACGTCGCATCCGACTGGCTGAGGAACTGCCGCAGCCGCTCAGCCGCACGGTCCTCATTCCGACGGATTTGCGTGACCTCACCGTTGTCGACATCCTTAAAGCCTACAACGGTATAGTTCACTAGGGTTTCGCAGTCAAACACGTAAGTGCTCATTGGTCTTGATTGACGTAACCGGGGCCAGGGTCGGAGCCTTCATACTCCGCAATGAGGGCCGCGAGTAAGTGCCGAGCGGCCTTCAGCTGCCCGAGTTGCGTCCACTCAAACACGATGTGTATGATTGCGGTCTCAAGCCCGACGATGCCGTTCTCAGCGAGGAACCGGGCAACCTCGACACGAGGCACCGGGTTGCCGTGAGAGCCCGGTTGCGCAGAGCGCACCTCGATCAGTTTCTGCAGGTAATGGTCAGCCTTTTGCAGGTCCTGCAGGCCGTTCTTCTTACGAAACCGGGACAAGTACTTGGTGCAGCAGCCCTCAAGGTAGCCTGCACCCCATGTGTCAACAATGTCCCAGTGCTGAAAATTACCCGCTTGGTAATGGTTGCCCGCGACTTGGCGGGAGTTAGCCGTGCTCATAAAGTGCCCTGCTTAATGAGTTCAAAGAGTTCGCGCTCACGGCCAATTAGCACCATATCGTGGGCATAACTATAGTAGCGGTCAAACACCGGCCGCATACGGGAGTTACCCAGGGAGAGTTCTCTAGCGCAAAATAACGCCCCCTGAGCAAGGTCCGCCAGCTTGAGAATGCGGGCCTCGTTAAGCGTGAGCGCAGGAAAATCTATACCCGCTAAGCGCATGATCTTAGCCTCCATTTCAGATACCTTTTCGCTGATACCGAACTGGTGCTTGGCGGGGCTAGGGATGTCGCCCGTGACCTGCTCAGCGAGGTCATGCAACAGCGCAGCCATCAACAACTCGCGGCTGGCGTCAGGGTCGATTAAAGTGCAAAGCAGTGCTACCAAATGGGAATGGTGCCCCACGGTTTCCTGCGTTAGGGTGCGCACCGTGTGGTACCGCAAAACGTCAGCCCCAGCAGCAAAGAAGTCGAGCCGCTCTTTCACAGTGTCACCGCTTCCTGCTGAACGGTTACAGCGTAGCCCAGTAGCTTGATGTGCCGAATCGTTTGTGCGGTGAGGGTGCGGGTTCCGGCGATAGCGGCAAACGACTGAGCGTCAGCGCACACCGGGATTACCACTTGTTGGCCGTATTGGTCTTTGATGCGGACGATGATCTTCATTTTTCAGTTACTCCAGTTATAGCAGTTATTTGCTAAGGTAAATTTTAGGCCAAAAAACACACAGCTTGATTGTATTTTCAAATCACTAAAGCCGAAGCGATTGGGTTTACTCCTTTCCGGAGCGGATAAGGTCTCTTTTATCAATCCAGTCAAAGCAGGCCCGACGCCAGTCATCGGCGCGTACTTTGGCTGCCCACCCCCGCCCATCACCAGCGTGAATTTTACGCACCCGGCTAACCATCGCCATAGGGTGCGCAACGTGCTTCAAAAATGGATGGACGTATGCCGCCTCTTGGTTGAAAGGGTCGTCGCAAAACTTCTCGCAGTCTGCCAAAAATAATTTAAACTCCCCGTTAAGCATCAGCGGTAAAGGTCTAATGTGGCCGGAGGAGTAGTGGTCATACGTTTCGGCTATCGGCGGTTGGGACACGTAATGCTTCGCCTCGTACAGCTCGGTGTAAAGGTGTAGGTTGTTGCTAACTTGACGGTAGACCCCGGGACGCAAGCCTACAGAACACGCAACAAATTCCTGCAAGATGCTGAAGTGAACTGCGTTAGCCCCGTAAGCCCCCCACCAGATATCGTTTGACCTGTTCACCACTGTCATGTTCAGCCGCCCGCCCCGAGTGTCAAACATCACCTGCGTATTGCATGCTTTGTCCCGGGTGCGTCTGTGCAAATCCACGGGGTCCCAGATCTGCATAACGGCCTGCCGGGTCTCGGGGTCACGGCGCAGCAGGTTAATGGCGTCCACCAGCTGGTCCCGGCCAAAGTGCTTACGTAGCCGGTAACCATAAGCAGCGTTGTACACTTTACCGTCATCCGAGTACTGCCCAATACGGCTGTTGAACTGCTGCAGGAAGGCAACATCCCTCCTCCCTGCCAATATCCACACGCTCTCAAGCAGGTGAAAAATTGGGTTGGCGTCCCGCCCCGGATGAAACAACACCCGCTCAACGGGGCATTCGTAAATGGTTATCACCGGCTCAGGCATGACTAGCGCTGGGCCGTTGCGAGTAGGCTCGGGCTTGAGACCCTCAGCCTTGAGGCGCCAAAATATCTCACTAAACGCCTGGTTCACATTGCGGACTTTGATTTCCATATTCAGAAGCCTTTCTCAGGTATATAAGTATTTTTAGGTTTCCCCTCACCGAGCACAGTGCGACAATATTTACTATACTCGCACATGCAATTTTGCACATCATGTAGGGTTAAATCTGTAAGGTCTAGTTCGTTCGCGATGCGGTTATTTATACCTTGCAGCGCCGCTGTGAACACCCTAGACTCCCAAGCTGCAAATGGTGCCCGCCCATGTAAGTAATTTAATCCTCGTAGGCTACCCGGCCCGATCGGCGCATAACTGTAAAGGTCTGCCGCGCAGCTTAAGTGGCTATCGGGGTGGTAAGTGAGGTCAGCGGCTACTTGCCCAGCCATAAACGTGCTAACACCGAAACATGCAGATAACGCAGCTACGAATCGTTCAATACTGCCTCCCCGCTCCAAGTCTTCCCGCCAAAGCTCGTTGTGGATGTGCGGGGCATTTTGCACCACGCTACCGATGATGTACTTAGCCACGGTGCGAGCTTTGTTGATACCCGGATTTTTAGTAGGGTAGAGCATATAAGCCCCCGAGTACACCTTGACCCCGGTAGCACGCAGAGCCTCGAGCACCGACTCAAACCGGAGGGCATCAAACTCCTCGGGAGAGCAGGGTAGTACCCCGGCATGAATCAACGCCTGTAAAGTGGGAGGCCAGTTCACCAATCGGGCTACCAACAGCGTGAACCACAAGTCAGGCCGGTCCTCGTTAGGTTGCATCAAGTGTTTGATAACCCACTGAGAGACTCGGTCATCCCGGCGACGGATGTTGGTGAACTTGTACTTCTGCAGTACGGGGTCGGCGGTCCAGGGTGCGGGGTGCCCGTTCTCTTTTGCTAAACGAATGGCCTCTCGCTCCCAAATAAAATACAGCAAGCTCGGCATCGAGCATACGGTTTCTGCGGTAGGGCGGGGGTAAGGGCAGGACCCAATCATCGCTCAGCCCCCAGTAGGTAACCCACCACCCCACCCGCTGCATCAGTGTGGCTAAGCCAGCGTACATCGTAACCCCCGGCCAGCGTCAGCAACTCAGCGCTACGGTGGCATTGCTCATATGCGCTGCGCATGGTCTTGCCAGGGTCGAACACTTTCTCGTTACCGGCTGCGGCTCGGCGCTGTAACACCCGCTCTAGGCAAATTTCCCACGGGGTGTCTAGGAATGCAAAAATAGCCCCGTGCTCTTTGAGGATAGGGGCCACGTGACCCCCCGCAGAGCTTTTGCTCATGAGGAGCCCTTCTACTAGTACGTGGCCCAGCGCGTGGGCTTTTACCACCCGAGCAGCGATCTCTTCCTGCGTGTTGATGCCATCGGTACCGCCGCAGGTGTTCTCGTAACTGCCGACCACAAACACGGGCACCGAGATGCCCCAGCCGGAGGCGTCTACAGTGTACCCAGCGGGGCGACCCGGCTTACCCCCGAGGGGTTGACACGGGAGCCGGTCCAGGAACCGACGCACGATGGTGGTCTTGCCCGAGCCGTTGCAACCCCGGATGTTTACGATCTGGTGTTTCATTCAGTTATTCCGTTATAAAGTGTTCAAGGCGGTAAGCTCTACCCGTCTCAGCAAACATTTTAGCCTTATTTGCGCGAGGCGTTTTCTTGGCGTCGCACTCGACCCGCAACCAGTCCGGCAGGTGGGCTGCGCGAATAGCTTTAAACGGCTCAGTCTCCCGGTTGAAGTCGCGTTCGTCGTACCACTGGATGCGCTCGTGGGCCATGTCGGCGTAAACGCCGGGGTACCGACGGCTGAAGAACCCGTTCTTGAACTGACAGTACTGGCTCTCTAGGGTAAAGTACCCCGCATCGGGATGGTTGACTTCAGTAATTACCTGGTCTGATTTACCCCTTAACCAGCCACACATGCCTGTGAAATTATCGTATTTGCCGTCAAACCCGTTACCTGCCCGTTTGTCAAACACCAGGTGGTCCATCCCCTGCAGGAACAGCGCCCCGTTGCGGTGTGACCGGGAGCCGTCAAAGTCTTCAAACATGAGGTCAGTGCACGCAGCCCCAAACCCCATAATGCGCACATACTCTAAATATGAGAACGCACTCAACCGCCCAAAGCTAAATATCTGCGTCGCAGTGTCCCAGCATTCTTGGTACGTTTTGTCGCTCCAAAGCGCAGCCTGCGACCCCGCAGCGCTGGCGAGCAGGCTGTAGCTGTGCAGGGCTTTAAGCGTGTTGCGCTTGTTCTTGACCCGGTCGGTGTCGAACTGCAGCGTGACCCACTCAGCATTGAACCACTCGTCTAGCTCTTGCCAGTGTGCGGGCATGCGCGGAACCTCAGGCGACTTGTTGAATATGCGTAACGAGGTTATGGGGTTCTGGGTGCAGCCGTTGATAACAGCAAACCAGAGCCGCTGCTCAGCGTCCCAGTTGTAATGTGCGGCCAACTCAGGCATGTACAGGTAGACCAGCCCCGGCATAACCCGGTGCTGTAGGCTCATTAAGTACAGGTCTTTAAAGTAACCCGCCCGGTGCTCTTTAAGGCGATAATCAATCATGGCATAACCCTTGAAAGATGAGCCTCAGCATCATCGAGGACTTCAAACAGGTGCCGGGTGGAGCGGTTTTCTTCAACGTCCTCCCGGACGTGAGTGAGCAGGTTGCTAAGCGCTTGCGCAGTGTCCATGTGCTCAGCTATTGCGGTTGCGAGCCGGGTGTCGCCTGAAATGTAAGCTAGCCGCTCGCGTTCGGTTAAAAGTAATTTCATGCTGCCTCCGGGTGTGTGTAGAAAGGCTTAACCACGTTGACATCGGGCGCACTACCGACTATCCAAAAACCGACTGAGTCATTCTTAGGTAGAACATTGCCCAGAACATCTTGGGCTTTGAGCCAGCGCCACATTTTGGCCTCATAAGTGGGGTGAAAATTGATGCCCGCATAGGTCTCACCCTTGAAAGCATCGCTGTACTTGCTATAGCCGGTGTCATGTAAGCTGAAGTGCTCCCATTCAAACGGCAGGTTATTAACATCTACCCCAATTAAATCTAACCTCTCTCGCATCCAGGAGCGTTTGTCAGGGCCAATGCCTAGGGTGAGCAGCCGGGATACGCTCTGGGGAGATCTGGACAGCCCGAGGAGTATGCTCGTCAGGGAGTTACAGGAGCCAGCGGGGGCTATCAACGTCGTGACCTCTTGGGGCAGGTTGGATACCTGGTGTGCGCCGACTTCGTGGAACTTGCGCACCGTCTCAGCGTCGTAGGTTTTGTGGTCTACCGTGATTCCATACTCAACCACTAGGGAGTCGTCCCGTTTGAGGTCAGCCACTTTACGCTGCAGTATGGGGTTGTACGGCCCGGTAGCGTACTCAAACGCAGCCCCAAACCCCGCCGCAACCTGGGGGTTGACATGGCGCAAGACGGTCTCGGGTTTGCTATACACGACCTGCCGGCAGCGGAGCCCGTAATGCGCCCCCACAATTGCTGACATGCTCAGCTGCGGGGATTGGATGCTGGCCCCGGTGAGCACGTGGGTCTTACCGCTTCGGTAGCGGTTCATGTACCAGATGAGCTGGCGCATCTTGCTACCGTTAGGGCCACCGTACCCCAGCGGGGCGAAGTAGTCCTCCCGTTTGAACCAGATACCTTCTCGGTTCTGCCACGGGGTAAGCGTCGCCAGCTGAGACTCCCAAGCTAATTGGGAATGGTTTATAGTGAGGGAGGGAAATACAGTTTCAATCATTTGAGGAGTACTCCAGTATTTCGTTTTCTATCCTATCGATATCAGCCGGGGTTAACTTTTTAGTTAACCACGGGGCGGGGCGGCCCCGACGGTCGCAGAGTTCCCAGTCGATCTCGGAGTAACCGTGGTAGTCGAGGTCGCTAGCGGCGTTATAGCTATATGAGCCCCGCACCACGCTCACGTAGTCGATGCGGGCGGTGCAGGGTATACCCGCAACCTGGGTCTCCATTAACGTGCTCACGCGAAGAACTCCCGTAGCTGTTTGTACAGGGTGTGCGCTTCGGAAAGGGTCATCTTTTCGATGTTGATGGTGGCGGGTTGTGGAGTTGAATGCTCCGGCAACTTAGCATTAACAAGGTAAGGGTTAACGGCAGGCTCAGCTTTTGTGGTGGGTGAAACGGGCAACAACTCGTACTCCTGCCCAACAGCGGCCCACTGCGCGATGAGGCGGTTCTTGGTGCTGTTGTGTGGCCCTTTTACGCGGGTCAGTTCATGCCGGGCAAGGGCAACCATACCGCGTGAGTACATAGAGTTCACGGCTGAGGCGACGCTGTTACGCGGCTCGTGGAGAATGTTTGCCACACAGGTTGCGGAGCGGGGTATCTTTGAGTCGTGTAGCACCTGCCAAACACGCCGCATAAGGGATGGGAGCTTAACACCGGCTTGCGCTAACGCAGACGAGATCTGATTCATAGTAGTCTTTCACAGTTAAAAAGTTATAAAAATAGGGGCCGCAGCCCCGCAACAGGGCTACTTAACGGCGAGGGCAAACAGGTGGCCGTTGAGGGTGAGGCTCATCAAGCGGTTGCCCTGCTTGGCGGCACCGTACAGCACAGCCGACAGACGGTCGCCTTGGCTAGCGGAGACCAGACCGGCCTTCCAGACTTGGCACGCATTTTTGTAAACTATACCGCTGTGTACTGACACGATTTGGCGGTCAATCTTCATGGTAGCCACCATAGCCGGGCGGGAGGTGATTGGGGTACCTGAGGCGCGGACATAATGATTGAGGATAGCCGGGCCGAACTCTTCACCGCAGCCCAGGCATTCAAATTGGTACTTGTCGTGCTTGATGCGCTTGCCGTTTACTTCTCGGTTGTGCTCGCCGACACCGTTGTAGAGAGGAATACCGCAGTGCGGGCAAACGCTGTGGCCGTAGTCCTGCATGAGTCTAGATTCGCAGGGGTCGGCGTCTTGGGCGGCTTGCTGGTAGTCAGGGTTGGCCGCTACCATTGCTTGGGTTTCAACAAACATCTCATCGGCAAGGGCTTGGCAACGGCGCTCGGCGGTCTTGCGGTCGGCGAACTTCTTGACTTGAGCGCCGCCGGTGTTAGCGTTGAAGAAGGCCAGCAGTTCAGCGGTGGTAGCGGTAGAGATTTTCATTTTCAGTTACTCCAGTTAAATAAGTTAAAGTTGCACCTGGCTTGGAACCAGTGGATTGAATTTTAGCTGTCTTTTTTGTCAGAAGTAAAATTTATTTTTCAATCGGTTTCTAAGTCTTGATTGGAAAAAACAATTTTGCTTTTATGCCGGTTGTCAGCGAAAATGAGCACCCAACTCGTTTTTAACTGTTATAACTCGTATGCAACTTAGACCTTACCAACGCTCGGCTGCGCAGGCCGCGCTCAGCGCCCTCAGGCAAGGCGGCAACCCCGCCCTGCAGTTAGCCACAGGCACGGGCAAGTCCCTCATCATCGCTGAAATAGCACACCACCTACACAGCAACACGGGGCGCACCTGGGTGCTGAGCCACGCGCAGCAGCTGATAGGGCAGAACGCGGACACTTTCACCAGCCATACGGGTCTCCCAGCTGGAATCATGTGCTCAGGGTTGAACCGCGCAGATTATAACCATCGGGTCACCTTTGCCACCATACAGTCTATGGTAGCGCCGGGGTTGCGCGGGGACCTACCACCGCCCGACCTCATCATAGTGGACGAGGCACACCGCGTGCCTCACAAAACCGGGGAGCAGGGCCAGTACGAAAGGCTACTCAGCCGTTACCCCGAGGCGCGGCGCATAGCTATGACCGCTACGCCTTGGCGCACGGACGATGGGCTCATTTACGGAGCGGGGGCGGGGTTCTGGTTTGACCGGCTAGCCTACCGGTACACCGTGCCCGAGGCCGTGCGGGACGGCTGGCTGAGCCCGCTGGTGGGCGTCGAGACTGAGGAGCAGTTGACGCTAGATGAGGAGCCCCTGGGTGGTGACTTCATCATGGCGGACGTAGGCGAGCGACAGACCTCGGCGTGGCTCAAAGGGGTGGCCGAGTCTATAGCCAAGTTGGGCGGCAACCGTAAGCACATCGCGGTGTACTGCCCCAACCTCACTGCCGCAGCTCGTGCCGCAGGGGCTATAGCTCGGGCCACCGGCTGGACTACAGGTATATTGTCGGGTGGAATGGCTAAGGAGGCCCGGCAAGACGCCCTGCAGCGGTTCCGCTCGGGGCAGGTCAGGGCGCTGTGCTCAGTGGACACCATTACCACAGGGTTTGACTTCCCCGCGTTAGACTGCATCGTGTGTCTCCGGCCCACCACGGCCTCCAACTTGTGGGTGCAGATAATGGGTCGGGGCACGCGGCTCAGCCCGGGTAAAGTAAACTGCCTGCTACTCGACTACGTGGGCAACCTGCAGCGGCTGGGCGGGGTGGACATGCTGGAATCATTTGTCAAGGAGCGCTCTCCGCATGAGCCGCTCCCGGCGGTGCCCGCCCCCCGGCGCGAACCTCGGCGGGTGTTGCCCGGGGTGCGCACCTTGGCGGTGCTTGACCCCACCTCCGGCGAGCAAGCTCGCGACGGGGCGCTGCTCCAGCTGCAGGTGCACGCGGTCAGCTGCGTGGCGATACCCACTCGGCGCAACCCCGCGCAGCCGGTGCTCCTCGTGCAGTATGCTTGCACCACGGTGGAAGGTGCACGGGTGGATGCCTCCGCGTTTATTACCACTGAAACTAGCAACCCGGAGGCTGAAGAGTTCTTTGCGCGGCGGGCGTTGGCGGTGCGGCTCCCCACAGCGGCCCGCAGCGTAACTTGGCAGATGAAGGGGGCCGCCCAGCCCTGCCAAATTACGGCACGCAAAAGTGGAAAATACTGGAACTGCGTAAACGAAAATTTTGGGGCTATAATTAACTTTGAACACCGGCTAGGGTAGCTCCCGAAGCAGTGATTGACCCTCACTTGCCGGATGTTTTTATTTCAGGGTCACAACACACACATTGGTTAGGTCGCAATGAGTAAATTTGGTTTTGACGTCGAGGCGGTTCGCCTCACGTTGGTCACTCCGCAGGCGGTGGCGGAGCACCCCCAGATAACAGACACGACGCTGGACTATGCGCTGCGTTACGCTGAGCTGGGGTGGTATATTATACCCGTCAGGGCTGACAAAAAGCCCCTGGACGGTTATGGCCTGAACAGCGCCACAAAAGACCCCGCCGTAATCCGCAACATCTGGACCCAGCACCGCAACGCGGGTATAGCGGTGGCGTGCGAAAAGTCGGGTCTGGTGGTGTTGGATATCGACCCCCGCAACGGGGGGCGCGAGACCCTAGCCCAACTCGAGGCTGAACACGGGTTGGTTTACGCTGCGGTGGCCTCCATAACGCAAAGCGGGGGCGAGCACCGGGTGTTTAAAGCCGCCCCGGGGCAGCCCTATCCGGGCACGCTGGGGGCGGGGCTTGACGTAAAGCACCGGGGCTACATACTGGTGGAGCCCTCGCGGGGGGAGTCCGGGGCGTACAGCTGGCAGGGCGAGCGCAACCCGCTTAAAGGGGCGCTCCCGCTGGATGCGCCAAAGGTGCTGCACGGAGTCCCCTCCCCCCGTGAGGAACGCTCCCTGGGCGTTAAAAACCGCCCGGGTTCAATAGTAGAAGCCCCCCAGTTTTACGCAGACCTGCGGGCCGCGCTAGCTGTAATACCCCCGGAGTGCGAGTACCCGCAGTGGCTGCGCATACTGCAAGGGTTGAGCCGCCTGAGCGACCGGGAGGCTGCGTACGAGTTGGCGCGGGGGTGGAGCACGGGCAGCGTGAAGCCCGGGCACACGGAACTCGCGTTCAAGGAGAAATGGCGCGGGCTCATGCGCGAAGACTCCGAGGTCGGCCCCCGCACGGTGTTTTACCTAGCGAACCAAAACACCCCGAATTGGTCCACCGACCGGGAGACCCCACCCCCCACCGCTGAGGTGCAACACCCGCTGTCATTTGCGCACGCGTTGGGCTCCGGCGCGGGGGTTGTAACTACCCTTGAATATCTTTACGACCGCTTCATGTCCACGGGGGTGAACGTGGTGGCGGGTGCCCCCGGGGTGGGCAAGACCACCCTGGTGATACCGCTGGCGCTGGCTGCGGCGCACCTTTGCCCCGCCGACCACCCGCTCAAGCCCCGGGTGCGCCGCAACATCATCATCATCACGGAGTCTGTGGTGCAGGTGCAGCGGGTTATTTACTCCCTGGCCACCTGGGGCGGCACCGGGCTCGCCGCTGAAGAGTTCGACCGCCACGTGCGGGTAATCCCGGCCCAGCGACTCGCCCCTTCACTCGTGGCCGAGGTAGCCGAGCACTACCGCAGCTGGACCTACGACAACCCCCGCACCGACGGCACGCAACACGCCGCGCTGCCGTTGGTGGTGCTAGACACAGCCAATGCGGTGCTGGAGTTGGAGAGCGAGAATGACAACGCTGAGGTGGGCCGCGCCATGGCGCTCATAAAGCAGGCGTTTGCGGAGTTCCCCCTCATCATCGTGTCCCACACCAGTAAGATAATGGGGAGTGGGGAGACCGATGGGCTGAGCCCCCGTGGTGCCTCAGCGTGGACAGGGGACGCGCAGGGCGTCTACACGGTATTCAAAGATGGGGAGCACCCCGACTCGCCCCGAGTGCTTAAGGCGACCAAGGTGCGGTTCCCCACCGCCTATCCGGAAATGATGTTTGAGCTGGTGAGCCACAAACAGGCCCACCCCAATGTGTTGGGCGAGAACGAGGACGAGTGGTTTGCGCACTCGGTGGCGCGTCCGCTCAAGCCGGGCGAACGCTCGAAGCTAAAAGAGGACAACAAAGAGCTCAAACAGCAGGATGAGTGGGCCGCGCTGTGCGATGCCCTGCTCGACCTCGTACGCATGCAGCCCGAGCACGCCCGCTCGTATTACGAAAGACTGCCGAAATCGGAAGGCGGGCCGGGCTACTCACAAGAGCGCAAAGAGAGGGCGATAACGTCCTTGGTGAACGACGGGTGTTTAAAGAGCGTGCGGCTTGATAAACCTAAAAACAGGGCCGACCATTACCTCATCGTGGACGAGGAGGTTGTGGCTGCAGTTAACAACGGGCGGTATAGTGTTTAATCGTTCGGGGGTTCGTTTAAGTGATCGTTCGGCCAAACCAACCAAACGAACGATAAGTGCGTGCACTCCTGTTAGAACCGCTCGATGGTCGGAGGGAGGGGGTTCAACCCTCCTCCCAGAGACGATCAGAGTGGTTGAGATCAATCGTTCGTTTGGGTGTCTCTCTATATAGAGGAAACGATCGGTTTGATTGGTGTGGTGGTAAGTGTGTTTAACTTTGAGGAGAAATGTGTATGACTGAGAAATTAAGTGGTTCTGAATTTGATATGGCCTTTTTGCCGATAAGTCTTGATGACCTTGACACGGTGATTGAGCGTAATGTGTGCCACCTGACTGCGGAGGGGGTTGAGTTCTTGTGGCCGGAGGCCGGGGGTTACAGGGTTGAGTGGTCGAGGCTTAAAACGCAAAAGCACTTGCTGGGGTGGGTGGCGCAATTGTGCACAAAAAGCTGGATGACGGATATACGCTTGAATTACTTTATCAACCAGGTGTGTACCCGCAAAGGTTGGGTCATTCACCCTTTGCCGGTATAATCGGAGCATGGCTACGACAAAGAAACAAAACTCACACCCCTTGTCGGGGGGGACAGCGGTGCTGGTCAAGCGCCCCCGGGTCGAGGTGC
>Ga0181357_1000313_pt1 | contig 17621 bp, 34 predicted proteins | sample Fa13VDMM110DN_FD_130094 | JGI IMG/M metagenome (GOLD analysis project Ga0181357, IMG submission 130094) | Freshwater viral communities from Lake Michigan, USA - Fa13.VD.MM110.D.N | ecosystem: Environmental > Aquatic > Freshwater > Lake | place: USA: Michigan | collected 2013-09-24 | reverse complement strand
GCCGGGGGGAACAGCTTTCGTGGACTCTATGTATCCACGTACAGCAATTTTGCTGACACGCTTTTCCAGCATGTCAAACGCATCGTTCTCTCGGATGAAGTTCAACACGGCATCCCAGTCAGCCACGTTAGCGTAGTCGGTTGTGGTCAAGAACGCAGTACCAAACTCAGACTTGAACGATGTCACGCCCTGTGCATCTGCTTGCGCCTTGATCCATCCCTCCAACTTTTCAAGCTTGGCCTTGACCGTGGACACCTCATCCTTAGCACGTGCCTCGATGGCAGCTTTGTGGTCACGTAGTTTCATGTAGGTGCGGATCACATCACCCACGTTGGGGATACCCATTCTTTGGCGGGTATCCGATACCAGTTCTTGCTGAATCATAGTCATCACCTTTGCATTTGTTGTTGAATCAAATCAAGCAGTAAGCCCTGCAACTTCTGCTTGTTCTTTAGTCGCTCGTAAATTCTGTGTTCAAGGTCTGTTGCCTCGATGTGAACGACATTGGATACCTGCTTCTTACCAATGCGCTCAATGCGTCCATTGGCTTGTGTGTACACCTCGTTGCTGTTGATTGGCCCGTACCAAATTATTGTTGAGGCAGAGGTTAGTGTCAGGCCATGTGCCATTGTCCCGGGGTGTGCGATCAGTACACGGGGGTTAGTCTGGTGTTGGAAGTCGTGAAATATCTTGTTGCGTTGTGTGCTTGATACTTCGCCGTTTACCACGCCTACTGTCCAATGCTTGCTAAGTTCTTTCTCCAGCATGTGCAGTGTCCCTGTTAGCGGTACAAACAGGATCACTTTTTCGCCAGCTTCTTCAATCACCTCCTTGACTAAATTGACACGTGGAGAACAGTCGAGCAAGATGTTCTGCCCATCATCGCCATACGCCACGCCGCAAGCGATCTGCACTAATTTCTGAACCTTGACAGCCTCGTTGACTGCGGTAATAGTCCCGCCTCTTTTGCTTTCCTGCGTCATCTCAGTCACAAAATGTTTGAGCATCTGTGAGTAGTGTTTCTTCTGTTCAGCAGTCAACTCTACCTGTCGTGTCTGGACAATGGTGTCTGGCAAATCAAAACACTCATCCCTCGTATAACGTACAGCAGGTTGTAGGATGTGCTTCACAATCTCCGCAGACTCAGCCCGGGGTACAAACTTCCACTGCCCAATCTTCATCATCACCTGCTCACGAAACGCCGTGTAGGTTTTGGTGCAATGCGGTGAGCCAACTAGCCTAGCAAGTGCCCACGCATCAGTTGGATCGTTGGGTGTCGGAGTGCCAGTCATCAGCCACAACCGTGCAGCTTGATTACGGTCAACAAATTTACGGAATATCTTGAACCGTTGCGTTGCTGGGTTGCGCAGTACAGCCGCTTCGTCCACGATAACTAAATCAAACATGCCAAGGCATTCATCTCTGATGATAGGGAACCCATCATGGTTGATGATGTAGAAGTCAGCCTCAGTGTGCAGCAACTTCAGACGTTTCTCAGCCGTACCATGCAGCACCACAAATTTCCGATGCACAAAGCCAGTGAAGATAGCATCAGCCCACACACGCTCCAACGTACTCAGCGGTGAAATAATCAAAACCTTTTTTACCTTCTTGGTCTTGATAAGATAGTCTGCTGCCCACAGAGCCGACTGCGTTTTGCCCGTACCGATTTCGTTCAGCACCAGCCCACAATGGTTGAGTGTCAGGAACGCAGCAGTTTCTTTCTGATGGTCGAACGGCGTGAACTGTCCGGGCCAGTTGTAGTAGTGCAGGATGGGGCTAGGTGCCTTGATGCCAAGGTTGCGCAGCACCCTCACCTCGTCCAATCGGTGCGGCGCGATCACAATATCTATGCCGTGTATGTTGAGCATCTTGGCGGTATAAATACTGTCAAGTACCCGATTCGGGTTGTTCAATTTCAAAGCCAATGCCTTGGCTTTTTCTACTACCAACATGTCGTCACCTTCTGTTTACGATGATTGCTTCGAGCATCATCATTGTTATGTCGTCTCTCACTACTACCCATGTACCACCTGCCCTCTCGATTTCTGCGCCACAGATTTTCTGTAACTCAGTCGGCTTGCCAGTGGCAGACTTCACTTCGATACCGATAAACTCTCCTCTGACGATGGCAATGATGTCTGGTATCCCCGACTTGCCGAACCCGTTGTTCGCTGGGAAGAAGTACCACACCTTCATCGCTTTTAGCAACCGCACCACCTTTGCTTTCACCTTGCCCTCGGGTGTCATGGCACTCATATTACGCTCCTTTACAGAAATGTCAAGTTCTTTTTTATAGGGTTAAACCCTAGCATAGTCACAGTCGTGCCGTGCGGGGCAGAAGCGGCACAAACCGCTAGGTCTTGCGGCCCAGTTGTCATGCTCAAGGGATGAGTGGATACGCTGGATGCGCCTCATAATCTCAGCCCATATGGTGTTGGTATCTGCTCTGTTGTACACCTCTGTGTCCATGTCCATTGTCTTGAGCCACACTAGAGAAGTCTTCACACGCCGCACTTCGGGGTAGTGCTTGAACACCTGCGCTGCAAACATCTGCATCTGAAACTGGTCAGCGTTGCGCTTGCCCGTCTTCCAGTCCATCACCACAGCTTCGTTATCGTTGATTACAAGCACGTCAAGTTTGCTGCGCAGCCATGCGTCAGAGTCCCACCAACCTGTTGGTGTAAGGTTGTCGTTGAGCACAAGTTCTTTTTCGATGTGCAGTTCACCGCCGCTGGCTATGCGCTCGACTGCGGAACACAGCGGCTCATAGTGTGCAGCTTCCTGTGGGAGCAAGTCGTGGTTTGCTAACCGATTCTCCAAGAAAGTGTGTATGCGTTCGCCATGCTTGGACGCTTCACCTCCTTCGTCCACTACGTCTTTGACAATGCGCTGTCTGAAGTAACGCAATGGGCAGTTCTCGTACAGTTTGATGGACGAATAAGAGTGCGCGAGTCGCATAGGATATAGCCCTGAGGGGTGTCCTCGGGGTTCACTGTTTGTTGGAAAGGCCAGTATACACCGAGTCACGTGTCCCCGTAGTTCGAGGCTTTGCCAGACTCGCAAGCAACAGGTAGGTTGGGTGCCCACTTGGGAGGGGTTGACATCACAGCAACAAGTTGCTGCTCTGCGGCATCAGCATTTGCCTGCTTCGCAGTGATGATGATCTCGTCGTGAACTTGAAAAGCCACGTGATGGTGTTGTCCGATGGATGCCATCTGCTCACGTATGACAATGGCAGCAAGGGCTTGCACAAGATTCTCTGTTACCTTGCCACCGTAGATGCGTGTCCATGCAATCTCGTCTGTGCTACCAGTCTGCACCCGATCACGTATTGCCTTGCGATATGAACGGGAGTCGCCGATGTACTCAAACCCACTGCCTGTTTGCCGCAGCGCAGGGTAGTGAATCTTCAACTTGTTGGGGAGTGCAATGCCTGTGTTGTCAAACGTAATCAGGTCGTGCAGGTTACCGTTGCCGCCTTGAGTCATCTGCGTCAGTGCGTTGCCGCACCTCTGCCAGAACTGCACAATCCTAAAGTTCTTTACACGATACAAACGGACGATGCGCTCGGCCTCGTTGATGTCGATCACCACATTGATACCGCCTTGCCCGATCTCCAGTGTGCGTCGAAACTTCTCAGCACCCATACCGTAACCTAGCCCAAGCACACAGGTCTTGCCAACGAATCGCTCCACCTTGTCAGCCTTGGTAATCTTGCGACCGTAGACCTCAGTGGCAAACTCGGAGTACACATCCTGCTTGTTACGAAAAGCCTCTAGCAAGTCCTCTTGCCCAGCCACCCATGCCACAGTACGTGCCTCGATCTGGCTTGAGTCACAGGAGATCAGCAGTTCACCCTTCGGTGCCTTAAGTGCCCGTCTGATGGTCGTGTTGCCACGTGCTGGTAGGTTCTGTAGGTTAAGCTTGTCACCGCCGCTGAAGCGCCCGGTGTGCGCACCGTAGTAGTTAAGCATGATGGGCAGTCGCCCACGTGCAGCCACGCCGATCAGAGACTCAGTGCGTGTCTCCTCGATAGTGGACTTCACCCCAAGGCGAGCAGCGACCACGTTCTGCACACGTACATCAGGATGTTGCAGTAAGTCTGTCATTTCCTTATCGGTTTTTGCGAACGCCCACGTGTCCTTGCCAGTGGTTAGACTGATCTTGCGGGGCGGCTCAATGCCAAGGTTCCAAAGGTACTTAGCAAAGATTTCGTTACTCATTAGCATCTTGGTCAATGCCTCCTCGCTCACTCCCGTAAGACCAAGGTCTGATATAAGTCCCCGCTTGCGGGTGCGCACTTCTTCGAGGTGTATTTCTAGTAGGGGCACGTCCAGTTCAATCACAGGTTCGGTGTACATCCGCAAGGTCTGATCAATCACCAGCAACTCGTTGGATGGGAAGCCAAGCTTCAGCCGGTCAAACAGTTTCTTCGTCATCTCCACATCGTTGATGCAGTACTGCCCGTACTGAGCAAGGTCAGCCGTAGTGAAGTCTGCCTTGTGCTTACCCAGTGCAGCCACTACCTCGTCGCCCTTCTTACCAATGCCGTAGTAGGTAGCAAGCGCAGCAAGACTGCCACCCACAGTGATGTTGTGGGATGGTCGGGCCATACTCAGAGTGTCTAGCCACAGCCTCGGTTTAATGCCAAAGTGCCACGCCAAGATAGCCCCGTCAAACGCAGTGTTGTGGGCGAGGATTGCCCGTTTGCTGTAGTCCAGTGACTTGAGAAACTTGCCGGGGTTGTCACCGCTATACCAGTCAGTGGGGTAGTCGTTGACCTTGATACCTACACCGATAACTTCAAATCTTGGGTCACGTATGTACGATTCGGTAGTCATCTTCGACAAGCTAAACTGCTGGTCGTAGTAAGTTTCAAAGTCAATAGTTACGATGTCTATCATGCGGTCTTTCTTATGAGTGTTCGGTACGCCTCAATGGCATCCTTTAAGTCACTACGCAACTGCTCTAGCTGGTCTTGCTGCTTTAGCATCCGCAGATAGGCTTCAAGCGCAAACTTGTCCAGAGTCGCCCTGTCCCATGTGTTGAATGTAGGCGTCATGGGTGTGGGCAGTCTTCTGGTATCAGGGCTAGGCAGTGAACGGCGCAGTACTTACTTCGAGACACAACCCACCTGTCGATGTAAGTATCTGGCATGAGTGCAAGGGAACGGCTCACGGCTGATGGCTCAACGTCCAGCATCAGCGCCAGTTGCTTGGCAGTCAGACCGTCTGTCGCTTGAGCCAAGGCATCCCGAATTCTTTTGCTCATCACTGTGATGGTCATGTGTTCTTCCCCTTGAGCAGTGCCGCTATGTCAAGCGCTACCCCGTACACCCCATCGCGCAGTCTTGAATCAGTAATTGTTATGTTGCTGTTGACAGCCGTGTCCATCTCCTCATCGGTCATGTCAACCCACGGGCGCTGCTCTGGCTGCTCCAGCGCTTTGCGTAGGGCGTCAGCAGCATCAGCAAACATCGGTGCTGACAACACATTGGCAGCATCAATCAACGCCACCAGCGCCTGCTTCGCGGCTTGTCTAAGATCAGTCATTTCTTCCCCTCAATCAAATCAATGATGTCAAAATAGACAATCTCCATGCCGAATGCGATGTTTTGGTCTTTAGCGTTACCGTTATAGCGCCTAGCAATTCGGTCTTTCAACTTGTCCAAAAACTGCCGCAGTTGTGGCAGGGCAAACTCACTGAGGTAGCCCTGCGTGTCGTCGTCGTCAGCTTCCGCTGCTCGGCGCTTGATCTCTGCCTCAATGCGGCGAAACTCCTCATCTTCAGTAGTCATTCTTCTTCCCTCTGTTTTAGCATGGCGTCAGCCAAGTTGTACGCATCAAGTGCAATATGTTCGTCAAGGTAGTGGGACTTGCCAGTGGCTAAAAGCCCTTGCATCGCCTTCGCTGCAAAGTAATCTCTGAGCGTCATCCCATCGTTTGGACTTCCACCGTTTGAGGTGGGAAACGCTGGTTCGTTTTTAGTCATACCATTACTCCATGTAAAAAACGCCGAATGACCAGCGTAAATGTTTACTCGATTTAGTACACACTTTATCCACAGCTGCTAATATTTTTTCAAGACTAGGTTGTTTACGAGCGTTCATAAACGTAACCTCAGCAGTCTGAACAAACCCAATCAGTAGCTTGGGTGGGTAGGTGTCATCTCTAATAGAAGTACTCAGTAGCGTAATCCAGTTTATATCATCCCAGTTCGGTTGATTCCATCGGGATAAACCCTTACGCTCTGCTGCAACTTGTTGTGCGTAGCCAGTCAGTACGCCTAGCTTGCTGCGTACTTGTATGCCTTGCTTGAATTTGCGCAAAGCACGGAGCCACTCTTTGCGTTTGTCGTTGTCAATCTTTATTGTTCCCATCACACACCAAACTTTGCAGCAGCAGTCATGGCAGTAAGTTTGTCTAAGTTTACGTCAAGCACTACCTCCTTCTTCTCGCGCTCCACGATCAGCCTATGCGTATCTCTCGTACCCTCCGGAACTAAATCCCACAGCGAAGGCCAAGCTTTTAGCGCCGGGGCCAATGTGCTGTAAGCACCGAGAACTTTCCTCACCTCTGCTACAAACTCTTCTTTCCGTTTATTTGCACTGACTATGCGGATTTGCCTCTCCTTAACTTCTTCATAGAACGCTTCTAATCCATTTGGTATACCTACCATATGAACTCTGCTACCATAATGATGAGTAAAAAACTTATTAGTGGGCCAATGTTCGGGCCATGAGATATGATCTACAAACTTGAAGTCAAGATTGCAACCAAGAGAAGCCTCATTTGGGAGTTTGATACCCACAACAGTTAGAATTTCAACTCTCTTACACCAACCCGCAGGAAGTTTTTCTACGATGTCCACTGTATCTGTGCCAAACATTATTTCGTAAATCTTTCTCCCCCACGATTGATCTATCGGCACGGATACAGCCCGGTCAACAGCAACTTGCATTTTGTTTCGGGCCATGTTCATAATGCCCTCGATTACACCTGTCGATAAACGTACTACTGCCATGTCATTCTCCTTATTGAATAGAGTGTTTGCTTACTACCATGTGAGACATAATCTCACCTAACTGCCACGTCACTGACGAAAAGAACTCGTCCCTCGTCATCGCAGACTGCGCACCTGCCATTGCCAGTAGCATGAGCAGAGCGTTGACCCGGACACTAAATTCAGCAGCGTCCGTGTTAATTGTGCTGTCAAGTTTGGCTACGAGTGCCCTGACACTAGCGTCATAGTCGGGATCATCCGCAATCATGGATTCATCTCCACTACTTCACCAAAGGGTGCCTTGCCGGGGGTAGTCGTTACCCACAGCACTGGTGCATCAGGTTGTATGCCGAAACTGTTACAGCACAGGTCGGTCAGGAACACAATAGCCACAGGCTCAATGCCCTCCTCGATAATCCGCTGGAACACCGGAGCAAAGTTTGTACCGCCACCGCCGTGGGGTTTGATGTCGAGGGTGTCGTCAGGGCCGTAGCTTTCCACATGGCTGACCTCGCTATCAAAGTACAACACATGGATACGTGCCGGGCACAGGTCTTCCTTGACTTTCTTTATCTCAGCAGCAAATTGATTGAGAATTTTTTGGTCAATGGAGCCAGAGCAATCCACTCCGTACACAATCTCACCCATCTTCTCACCAGTGACACTGGGTAGATACAGCCCTTGCGGTAGAAAGCGACGATTGAACCGGGCAAAGGTGCGGGTATCGTTTTTGCACTTGACAAGAAAACGATGCAGTACATCCCACCAGTCTACTTTGGGATTCAACACCTCATCAACAAGACGCTGCATATTGGCAGACATTTGGCCCATCATCTTGGCAGCTTGTGCTGCTTGTGCCACCTGCACTTTCATCTCGGCTTGTTGCTGTGCCGTTTCAGCCGGGGAACCCGGAGCATCTTCACAGTTGTCAAGCGGGTAGCTGCCGCTGTCGTCTTTATCAGGCAGAATGTTGTAGATACCGTCCGTTGTACCGCCGCCAGCATTGTAGATACCGGGGTCATGCAGTCCTCTCTTGGGCATCTTGCCAATCTTCTCATCTACCAACAACTTGTTGATAACGTAGTCACCTGCCTGATTCCACTTGCGGGAATCACGTTCACTACGCCTGTAGTTGTGTTCCAACATGGGATGGAAACACTCGTGGGCTACAAGAAACTTGAGTTCCTCATCGGTCAGTTCCCTGATAAAGTCAGGGTTAAACTTGATGTACTTGCCGTTGGTTGCAGCAGTGGGCACCTCCCTAGTCAGGATGTACTTCATATTCAGAGCGATGGTTCCCACAAAGGGATGCTCCAGAATCAAAGCGGTCTTGGCTTTCGCCAATCGGATGTTAAGTTTAGCTTCCTCTTGTGGAGTTAGCGGTTGGACTTCTATCTTAGGCATTACTTGCATTTGTTTTTCCTTGGTTGAAGTTTGTCAATTGCGTCTGTCACTTGTTTGAACGCAACACGAACACCAGTTGTGTCCCGTATGCTCCATGCCATGCAGCAAGCGCAGCGTGGTTCGTAGTCGGGGCATCGTGGCCCCCAGTTCCTCTCCATCCACCGATCAATGGCTGGGTTCAGGTCAAAGCCCTCCAGCTTCTCAAGCAGTTCTGTCATCACTTGGCTCCCATGAATACGGACATTGCGTCCATGATTTTCTTGGCTTCAACCGCAGTGTCACGGCGAAGGTCGGGGTCGTTACGCAGTGCTTCAGGATGTTTGAGCAGTGTCACCTCAACTTGCTGCCGCATAGACTCAAGATTGGGATCGTCAGCGAAGTTCAGACGTGGTAGCAAAGCACAGATTTCCCGGGCATTCTCAACCATGCTGTCACGGAAGATCGACTTGGGGTCAGCCAGCTTCTCTGCCATATGCTTGACCCTATCGTATAGCCGCTGCCACACCTCGGTCATAGCTTTGGACTGCGCTTCTGTAATCCTACGCTCAACATCCTGTTGGATGCGTGACAACTCGTCGCTGCCAATGCTCACCCTGAAGTCTGTACTCGGCACAGGAAACACTGCCATATCCATGTCAAACTTGTGCTGGATGTCGCCGCTTCTGGGGTAGTCAGCAGGGTCGTAGAGCGCACCAAGGATGCGCCGTGCATCCTGCACCATTGCGTCATAGTTATGCACAAAGATATTCACCAGTGTCCTCCAGTCTGACCTCTCCTTTCGGAAGTCCGACATGAAAGACAGGTAGTTGGCAGTGGGCAACATCATCGTACCCTCGATACCCCACGGCAGAGTGTTCTCATAAAACCTCTGACGGATATGGGTTGTCTTCTTGTGGATGTTGTCCAGCAAGTCGTTCATGGGTAGCAAGGCTTTGTTGTACCTCCCTGCATCCATCGTAGTGTTGTTGGCATCAGCCACTTGGCGAGTGACTCTCTTGTCGTACTTACGAGCGTTCCACTGGGAAACGGACAATTGCACTAGCAAGGCACGGTCATTTAGATTCATGGTTTGGTTCCTCTTAGTCGAAGTAATGCCCTTGCGGGGCGGGGAGCACAACAGGGTTTTCCTGATTGCGCTGATTGCGCCATGCGGTACGGATGCTGCGTTCCATACGGTTCATAAAATACTTACCGCCCTTGGTGGACTTCCCCGCCTTACAAGCACGGCAGCTACACGATTTCGGCGTTGCTTTCATTAGACTCCTCAAGTTGTTGATGGATGTATGACGCACTGGGTCAGAACAGCACGTTTTGGTGATTGATAGACCACTTGGTGAAGGCTTGCGTGTTGGCAAGGTCTGGGTTGCGCCGTGCTGCATAGCTGATAGTCAGCACACTGAACTCGGGAGGCATACGCTCTGCATAGGTGCAGACCCTCTCGAAGTTACCCTCAGTAGCCCGGTTGGCTATTGCGCCAGCCAGTGCATACAATGTCGCAGGGTCAGTCGGCACGTTAGTCGTGGTAGGGTTGAGCAGGATAGCGTCAGGGTTGGGCAGTTTCCTCCAGATGCGTACAAACCCCACAAACTCAGCGGCAGCACCCTCACCAACAGCACCCCTGAAGCACTCAAACTCAGCCTCGTTAGGGACAGTACCAAGCACATCAGACACACCCTCTACCCAAGAGCGAGGGGTAGCGTTCTGATCCCTCTGTGGATCGAAGTCGTGCAACAAGTGGGGACGAAAGCGAAGGAACGATGTAACCTCAGCCTTGACACCGTTGGTCATAGCCCATGAAGTCCAGTCATCGAGGTGAGTCTCCAACTCCAGCACACTCTCACGGTTACGCAGATGGCTTAGCACCCGGTTGGCACCTGCCCTGTCACCCTGCCTGTTGCCTGTGGAAATCACCTGCCATCCATCAGGCATCGATATACCGTGGAGAGTACGTGCTTGGCAGATGTTAGCCAAGACCTTTTGCAGGTCAGAACTCGCTTGGTTGCGGTCATCGAACAGCAGGATGCCACGCTCTGGGGCTTTGCCCTTGACCGGGAACCAGTCTGGCAACTTGTAGTGCAACTGGGCACTGCCGTCTGGGAACAGAATACCGAAGTCCTCCACCAACATGGTGGGCATATGCCGTTCGATTACAGGCACATCCAGTTCCTCAGCAACTTGATGCACGATGGTTGTCTTACCGCCACCGGGTGGCCCCTCGATACAAACTGTCCGCTTGATGGGGAACAGAGACTTGAGTGTCTCTTTGAGAAGTGTTGCTCGCATTTAATTTCCTTTGTAAAATCTATGGTCAGGGCCGAAAGACACTACTTGAGTGCCCACTCTGGCAGCTTTCGCCACCATCTTGTCATCGAAGTAAACCACTGGTTGTACCAGCGGCCCTCGGATGTACTGTCGCAATGTAAACAAGCGTTTCATTTATCTTCTCCTCGGTTAAATTCTGTTAACAGTGCCTCAAGTCCTACTAAAAACTCAATCACTTCGGTGAGGCTGTCACCAAAATTCTCGTTAGCTGTAGGTCGGCGCTTGTCTGCCAACGTCATGGCATTTTGTAAGTCATACGCCGCGAACAGCGCGTTCTGTACACCTTCTAGTTTCATTTCATCTCCTCTTTGATTTCACTTACAGGCGGGTACTCGACCGCAAGGATTTGGTTGTCGCCCCCGCACAGGTCATCCATCTCTGCGACAAGTGTGTCCAGTGCTTCGGTGGCGTGCTCAGCCTGCACAAAGACGGTGATGTTGATTTCGTAGGTTTTCATTTCATCTCCCTTTCTGGTATGTAGATGGTGTTTGCGGTTTCGATGATCCCCCCAGCGGGGTTAAAGCTGACGATCTCGCTAGTGCGAATGTTCCTACTCCCCAGTTTGGGATGGTCAATCACATCGAGCCTTGCGCACCAGAAGGGCTTATCCATGCTGTCCCGTAGTATCAGCATCATTGTCGAGGGGGTGTTTGCTTGGTATCTAACGATTGGTTTCATTTGATTTCTCCACGGTTAACGAACAGACACTCGTTGAGGTGAGTGACACCCTTGGAGTCAACGTACGACTCCCCACAGCCAGCCATCCACTCCAAGAGCAGGGCGGCTAGCACTATTGCGAAACCCAGTGCTGTCATCCAGTGCAGCACCCGCTTCCACAGTGGTTGGTTGATGGATACACCCATCGGCTTGATGGGTCTGAATTTAAGTTTCATTGTGTCCCTCTTCAGGTAAAAAGTGAATCGCCTTGTCATCAGGGATGTCTGCAATCAGTTCGGCAATGGCAGTGATATCTCCCGACTCCACATCTTTGACAATCTGCTCCAGCACACGGTCTAATAATTTCTTTTTCATTGTGTCCTTTTGGGGTTGAGTTGTTTGAGGTCTTCCATATCAGTGAACATCATGTAGTTCGACTTATGCATAGGCACCACAGTCCTCTTGACCTGTCGTGCCAACTTCTCTCTGCACGTTAAGCAGATGGGGCGGCCAGTTCGTGGTTGTTTCACAACCGGTTCCACACGCACTGCATAGCAGTTTGTGCAGATGGGGAGGTGATAGTCTTCTCTCATACTGGTTCTCCTTGTAGGATGCGTTCTTTGGCAATGACAGCGTAGCCCCCCGTTGCAAGGCGTCGCATCCACTGTACGGACAGCAACACAGTGGGGCATTGAGGATGAACCTGCGTCCTGTGCTTGGCTGTAGTCTGGGAATGCTTAGCACCATTCTCAAACCATATGCCATTGGCATGGATGAACAAGGGCCAGTGACTCCCGAAGGAATACACGACATACCACATGTCTGGGCCATTGTCTCCATTGGGGTGGTTCTGAGTGTGGAACTGAGCATAGAGGTTCGACCCCTCGAAAGGGTGTTGCCTCTGTACCAGTGGTCTGGCATCTCTGTTGTCGACCTTCACAGGATGCTGAATGCCGACTCATCAGCATCGTAGAACCACTCGGTGTAGGAGTAGATACTCCCCTCGGTGCTGAGGAACTGACCATGCACTGGCTCGTTGGAGGTGTCCTCCTCAAAGCCAGCATCTTCCAGCGTGGTAAACCGCTGGTCATTCATCGAAACTTTCATAGCAATTGCTCCAGTGCAGTGCGACATAGCACTCCACAAGGCACCGTTAGATGCCCTGTAAGCTGTCATGTCAGCAGCCTATTTGGCCTTGGTCAGTGCCTTCTTGGTCTTCTTGTACCCTTGCTTGTGGTAACGACCGGGGCCACTCTTGGTGGCTGATGGGTTCTTGTTGCTCATATGGGTTCTCCAGTGCAGTGCGACATAGCACCCAGCTACCCTCTGTCACAAGGCAGCAAGTTGTCATGTCATTACTTTGATGCAGGGTGCATCAACAGGCGGGTTTGAAAACCCGCATCTACCATCCGTTGTTGGAACTGGCAAGCTGCCTCGTCCCTCTTAAACCACTGAAAGTAAACCGTATCTCCATCAATCCACTTGACCACAAACCGGAGGGTTTCTGTGGTGCGCTGTTTACGGGGTGCCTTGTAAGGCAGGACAGTAGGGGTAACATTCAACGATTGCATTGCAATCTCCTGTAAAAACGCAGTGTGAGACGGCACACTGCTAACCGTTTGATTAAGCCAGTTTGGTAACAGTCACCTTGACAGCACCCGGTGCCTTTCGCTCTGGCAACAGAGCAATGTAAGGCTTGCCCCAACGATCTGCCATAAGTACTGGTGTATCACCACCAGTTTCAGGACAGAAGAACTTCGCTTCAGCCTTGTGTTTCTTGGCAAGTGCCAACATAACTGTGTACAGTTCTTGTACATTTGCTTGTGTAAACTTGCCTTCAGTGTCTGCTGACACAGCAATTTTACCTGCTGTGTTTTTAACAACTGATACTGACCCTTGATAAATCTTAGCCATAATGACTCCTTAAAGGTTGGTTAAAGGGCATCGCTGCCCAAAACCAGTCTCGCCCCGGCCGAAAATTTTGTCAAGTGCGGCCCAGTTTTCTAGGATAAGCGAGAAATAATCTACGTTTATAGGGAAATGATCTATAAAAATCTGTCAAGTTGGATTGCTCATAGATCGTAGAAAGGTATATGAATCAACAACTTACGGGTAACGATCTAAACAATCTACGATTTTAAGTGTAATGTCCCAGCAAATTAGTAGGCAGATGCTATATAAAGGATAGCAAAATAATATTTGCATAGGAAAGGGTAAAAAAAGAGTACTTATTTAACTCATTTATATCGCTACTCCCCCATTAGATTGTGGTAAGTGGTTGATTTATATAGGTATTACATCTAACTTTACTGTCAAGTATGTATAGTTACACAGGGTTTACTGCAAAGTTAGCGGATAGTTAGTCGTAGATTGTTGATATCGTGTCAGTTTAGCCATGATACTTTACACTTCGGCTTTAGATGAGTGATGTAAAGCGGCGCTGAAAGTGCGAGCCGTGACCCCCCGACGTATAGTCTGTAGCTACGCTACAAGAGAAGGGTGACCCACCACACAACACTCGACAGCACAATCGCAGACGAAAGAAAACCCGCTCACCTTGCGGTGGCGGGTCAGGGGTTACTTGCCGTAGTACGAGTTTGCGTGTTCGCGCACTGCCACGTTGTCACGTTTGATCATTCTGGTGGCTACAAAAATTGTCCAAAGGTTCTTAGCACCGTAGTGCCATACTGCATACCAGAATCCGTGGCGTTCTAGGGATTCTTTAACATAAAAAATAGATGGTCGCATGTCATTCTCCAGTGTGAAAAAGAACCCGGAGCCTGTCACGCTCCGGGAGGGGTTTACCAGCTACGGATCAGCGGTATTCCGGGCCACTCAACTTCGGCCCATTTTCTCGCATCGCGGTAGTACATAAACTTCAGTTGCCCAAAGCTCACGTTACCGAGACCGGGCCACACTTTGTCAACCGTGTAGTACGTCTCACCGTGCTGCACGGCTTTGTTCACTCTCAACTCGATTGGTTGCATGTCATTCTCCGGGTTAAAAAGAACCCGGGCACTGTCACTGCCCGGGGTCAAAGCTCTCTTACGCCAGCTTGGTCACCGCATTTCGCTTGACTTCACCTTCACCGCGCTTCGGGAGAAGCGCAATGTAGGGGTTGCCGTAGCGATTTGCCAACAAGACGGGTTCGGTGCCGCCGTCCACAGTAAACAAACACCATTTGTTCACCGGGGACTTGAGCTTTTTGCTCAGAGCCATCAAGGTTTGGTAGCACTCAGCACTGTTGCCAGCGTTGAATTTACCCTCGGGATCGCGCTTTACTGCGATCTCGCCTTTTGTGTTCTTTACAATTGACACACCGCCTTCAAAGGTTTTTGCACTCATGCAAATCTCCAGCGACCTAGGTTGTTAAAGAGCAGGCAAGTAGGTCATTCTCACCTACTCTGTCGATTCAGTACGATCACTGCACCGACAAATTCAGACTCGCACAGCTTTACAATCGTGTCAAGTATCAGGGTACAGTGTACCCACAATGCCAGTAGGGTTATTGCCTTCGGGCTGCGCCAATGGGCCGGACATGGGGCATAGCACAGGGTGCATGGGGGGGGGTACATGGACAGAGGAAACGCAGGCCCCCCCCATTTGTAGTAAACCCCATAAAGCACGACCCAAAAAATCGAACGTGTAAAGTTACCCCCACCCCCTTGACACACCCGTTATCTCCCGTTATATTGCACGCATGGACAACCTACCCCTCAATCACACCAAGTGGAACGACCGATTAACTTTTGACGTGGCGCTAACCCTTGAGGGTAGTGGTGAGACGTTGCAAGAAATCATGGCACGGCACAGTATTACCGCCAACGACATACTCACATTCAACGCCGATCCCATTTTCTTAAAGAAGGTAGAGCACTACCGCACCGAGGTACGGGACAAAGGGCTGACATTCAAACTCAAAGCTCGCGCACAGGCTGAGGAACTCCTGACTACATCTTGGCTCCTCATCCACGACGGCGCTGTGTCTCCTGCTGTCAAAGCCGACCTGATCAAGTCCACCGTAAAATGGGCCGGACTAGAACCCAAGGACACTGGCCCACAAGAGCAGAACGGTGGTGGTGTGAAGATCACCATCAACCTTGGCAACGACCCCCGGGATGCGCGTACCATTGAAGCAACTACCGAGATTGAAGATGCAACTGCCATTGAACATTGAAGACCTGTTTACCCAAACCTATGACGGGTTTAAAGCCCTGAAGTTGCGCAGCGCCAATGAGGCTATCACCGTGGAGAACGCACTACAACGTGCAGCTAAGTCTTACCAGACTAAGATTACACGCAGCAAAAAACACGGGCGCGAGTTCATCGTGCTGCTTGTTAGTCCAAGCGCAGAGTCAGCATATGCCGCTCGACATTAACTACACACCGCCGCCTACGGGCAAGAAGTTCATGGCGTCCAGCGCCAAGATGCGCACGCTCATGGGGCCGGTGGGGTCTGGCAAGAGTGTGACTTGTTCCTTTGAGATTGTGCGACGAGCCTCTATGCAGGAACCCAACGCCAACGGCATCAGGAAGACCCGGGCTGCGATTGTGCGGGAAACCGTGCGTCAGCTTCAGGATACGACCATTAAGACGTTCCTAGACTGGTTTCCGCCGGGTCAGTGTGGGCAGTACATGCGCACCACCAAGACTTATTTCTTTAAGGTGGGGGATGTGGAGTGTGATATTATGTTCCGGGCACTGGATGATGCCGATGATGTGGCGAACTTGAACTCGTTGGAGTTGAGTTTTGCGTGGTTTAACGAGTGCCGCGACATCCACCCGGACATCGTGGACGCCATGTCCAAACGGATTGGGCGGTATCCCAGTGCAAAGGACGGAGGCCCGACGTGGCATGGCATGTGGGCGGATACCAACCCACCGACAATGGACACGTGGTGGTACTACCAGATGGAGGGGCTTGACCCCAAAGATGGTGTGTCACTCAACGACAACGGTTGGGATGTGTTCAAACAGCCTTCGGGGCGGAGTCCCAGAGCCGAGAATATTGATAACTTGCCTGATGGGTACTACGATACCCAAGGGCGCAGCGAGGAGTACATCCGGGTCTACATCGACGGCGAGTATGGGCTGTCCTCGGCAGGTATGCCGGTGTACAAGTATTTCAGGCCGGACTACCACATGGCGAAGGAACGGCTGCGCACCATACTTAATGGAGTGCGGCCCATCGTGGTAGGGATGGACTTGGGGTTGACTCCGGCGGCTGTCATTGGGCAGCAAGACCCACGGGGACGGGCGCTGATACTTGGGGAGTGCGTCAGTTTTGACATGGGGGCGCAACGGTTTGTGCGCACGATGCTCAAGCCGCTGCTCTACGAACGCTTTCCCGGTGCCCCGGTGCTGGTTGTTGTCGATCCGGCAGGCATACAGAGGGCGCAGACGGACGAGCGCAGTGCCGTGGACATTATCAAGGCCGAGGGACTCAGAGTTATCCCCGCCAAGACCAACAATGTCTCGGCAAGGGTCAATGCTGTGGATGCTTACCTCATGCGACAGGTAGACGGCGACCCGGGATTTCTCGTTGACCCCCGCTGCACCCAGCTAAAAGCCGCCATGATGGGGGGCTACAGGTACAAACCCCGTGGTGACGGAGATATTGACAAAAATAAACACTCTCACGTGGCTGAAGCCTTGCAGTATCTGATGCTTCACATTGCCAGTGCGGGAGAGGGTGGGCATCTTTTACAGCGTAGGGAGATTAAACATGCAGCATCGGCGGGTTGGACGTGATATACTGCCGTTGCTGCTTGATCGCAGTTGTCATCTCCTGTCCCCAGTTGGGGTTTAGCCCCCTCGGTGCGTGAAAACGACAGGGGGCTTTCTTTTTACTTGACAACGGTTACACTTACTGGTAGAACCTCGACACCTATAAGGAAAAATTATGCAATGCGGACAAGGAAAACCCTTTACGATGACATCCAGCAACCCCAAAATGGGGGGGCCAGCGGTCAAATCCTACCAAGCAGGTGGAGTTGTCACAGGGCCGAACCTTCGGATTGATGAGAAAACCCGTGATAGTGCTCAGAAGTTTGTTCAGAGCGGCAGCACTCGTGTGTTTGCAGACCCAGACAGGTTTTCTGGCCGTGCGGCTAAACCTGCAATAGTCACCCTGCAACAATTAAATGCGTTTAAAGCAAAGTATGGCGCTGACAAAGATTTAACAGACTACATGAATGCCGAAGCAGGAGGGCTGAAACGTAGAAATAAAGTTG
>Ga0181357_1000307_pt1 | contig 17755 bp, 15 predicted proteins | sample Fa13VDMM110DN_FD_130094 | JGI IMG/M metagenome (GOLD analysis project Ga0181357, IMG submission 130094) | Freshwater viral communities from Lake Michigan, USA - Fa13.VD.MM110.D.N | ecosystem: Environmental > Aquatic > Freshwater > Lake | place: USA: Michigan | collected 2013-09-24 | reverse complement strand
GCGACTCATCCGATACTTGGTCAAACACCAACACTGGAGTCCACTCGAGATGGTCAGTGCCTGTATGGAAATTGTCACCACCAGAGACATTGCCCGACAGATTCTACGTCACAGAAGTTTCAGCTTCCAGGAATTCAGTCAGCGATATGCTGATCCTACAGCTGAACTTGATGAAGCGTTTGTGCTACGTGAGGCAAGATTCCAGGACACAAAGAATCGACAAAACAGCGTAGAGCTGGACATGGCCGACGAAGCACAAAAGCTCCTGGCCTTTGAGTGGGAACGAGCACAACAGCGTGTGCTGTTCAGTGTCAAACAAGAATACTCCTGGGCCATAGCCAATGGCATTGCCAAAGAACAGGCTCGAGCTGTGCTGCCAGAAGGCCTCACTGTGAGTCGCATGTACATGAACGGTACCTTACGTTCATGGATTCACTACATTGAGCTTCGTGCCAGCAACGGCACCCAAAAAGAACACATGGACATTGCTCGTGCTTGCGCCCAGGCCATTGCTGCAATCTTTCCAATGACCTCGACACTGATAGAATAATCTGCTATAATGTGTTATGGCAATTGTACATAACAAACAAGACGAATACCAGCACTGGCGTGCTTCCGAAACAAAAATTTTGGACAACAAGCCAGTGCGTTTTCGTGATGTATGTGTGCATGAAATTAAAATGGGCGATGTAGAGGATCCGGACATATATGTTGCTGCACCAATCTGGGAGTGGCAACAATCAGACGCAGGCAAGTTTGTGATGGAGCATGCTGTGGACAAACCTTACTGGATTCAGCGCAGGGATCACGCAAGCTATCACCTGTTGTATCATATCATGGCACGACTCAGCGAATCCGACGAAACTTTTTGGAGGCTCAAATGGGATGGACTCAAGTGATAGAGCACATTGACCGTGCTAGAATTATTTTGGGATTTGACCCAAAAATTGATGTTCGCCAAGGTATTGAAAATTATCATGCCTGGCTCAAAAGCTCAGTGTACCGGTACTCATGAAAATTGTTGTTGTTTCAGCACATCCTGATGATCTAGAGATGTCGTGCTCTGGTTACTTGTTTAAATTACAAGAGCAAGGAGCACACATAACTTCAGTCATTACAATAAAGCCTTCAGCTGAAGTTCGCAACAACAGATCTCAAAGTCAAGTAGAGAGCGAGTTAGAGGCCAGCTATAATTTATCCAAGTTTGACTTACGAGTGTTTGACACTCCACTGCATGCCAACGGCAGGCCCAATCTTGTGGCAGACAACAACACCATGACTCAGTTAAGTAAACTGCTGGACCGTTGCGATTTGGCCATTGTGCCTTGTGCCACTGATTATCATCAGGATCATAGATCAACATTTCAGCTGAGCTATCCATTGCTACTAAATCGTGCCCGGGAAATATGGTCCACGCACTCTGTGCCTTACTGTTATTACAATCAAGCCCACAGTGATATCACAGCTGACATAAGTACACAATGGACAAAGAAAAAACAATTGCTGGATTGTTATTCCAGTTATATTGATCAGTCCTTGGTGCAAAAAATTGAACAATCTAATCAGTACTGGGCTGGTAGAATCAACACACAGTATGCTGAACAATTTCAAACAGTCACGCGATCAGTCTGAAATAAAACTGTTTCAGACTGATCGTGTCTGGTCAGTTATTAGACAACAAGTATTTGATCTTGTTGATCAAGCACATGCTCGCGGGCAAGCTCAAAACAGCCATTTGACTCATGAGCTAGAATCCGCATTGGCCAAACACTTCAACCGGGCATATTGCATTACCACTGCCTGCGCAACTGATGCACTGGACATTGCTGTTCAATCCTTGCAACTAGAGCCCAACAGCAAGATTGCTGTTCCTAACTATACATTTACTGCCACTGCACACGCAATTGCTCGGTCGGGCAATAGGCCAGTAGCAGTTGATGTCCTGGACAATTACTGCATCAACGCTGCTGCTGTGCCCGAAACAAAGGCAATTGTGTCGGTTGACTTGTTTGGCAACATGTGCGACTACCAGGCGTTGTACTCAAAAAACATACCGCTCATTGTTGATGCAGCACAGAGTTTAGAAAGTGTGGGACTGGACGGCGTTGCATCTGCCAATCACGGCTTACTGAGTTGCATCAGCTTTAGTCCTAGCAAGACCATCAGCAGCTGGGGCAGTGGTGGCGCTGTGTTAACCGACAATGCCGAATTGGCTCAACGATGTCGACTACTGAGACTGCACGGAAAACAGGCCAACAAAAACATGGCCATGGCACCTGGATTGAACAGCATGATGAGCAGTTTTGAATGTGCTGCTGTACTGGTAGGACTTGAATACAGCAAAAAATGGCAGGCCAGGCGACAACAGATTGCTGATTTTTTGAGACGTGAGAGTGCACACACTGCGGCAGTAGATAATCTTGTTCAACATACCCTGAGTAAATTGGTTTTTCAATCAAACAATCGATCAGCAGTTGTAAATCGGTTGAATCAGTTGAATGTTGAAACTGCTGTGCACTACAATCTGCTGATCAACGACGAACATATCTATCGTAATGATCAAGACTTTTTAAATAGTATCAAACTACAATCAACATCTTTCACTGTGCCAAATCAGCACACACTGACAGACAACGAAGTTGAAATCATTGCCAAAGGACTAAAATGAACATTCTAATTTTGGGCGGCCACGGATTTATTGGCCACCATTTATCAAAACTGTTTGACCAACAAGGTCACTCTGTCACAGTAGTAGACATCCATCATCGTTACGGTGAATATCAAGACTGGGAATACAATCCTGTCATGCTGCAGAGACTTGAGTACATGGGCAATCATGCTTTGTTTTCCAGCGATGTTTGCAATGCAGTGGACATGGATCAAGTGTTTGCTCAAAGTCAACCTCACATTGTGATAGATTTGGCCACTTATCCCAATGCCAAGATGGTTAAAAAGAACGTGGTTGATGCAACCACCAACATGATTGCGGCCACTGCCATAGCCCTGGACCTGTGTGTGAAATATCAGGTGCAGAGATTTGTGTTGGCCAGCAGCAGTATGGTATACGGAGACTTTGGTTCGCAATCACCCAACGAAACAGCAGAATGTAATCCACTGACACTGTACGGCAGCTACAAATTACAGTGTGAAAGAATGTGCAAGATCTGGCACAAAGAACACGGACTTGAATACAGCATCTTGAGGCCCAGTGCCTTGTACGGAACTCGAGACATGGTGGTTCGTGTCATCAGCAAAATGACCGTGGATGCACTGACCACCGGAACTATCAATGTAAACGGTGCCACCAACCGACTGGATTTTAGCTGGGTTGAGGACGTTGCATCTGCGTTTTATCATGCAGCAACAGAATCAAATTGTGCCAACAGCATCTTCAATTGCACAAGAGGGCGCGGTAGAACTATTTTAGAAGCTGCTGAGATCATACAAAACATTATTCCGTCTACCATCAATGCATTACCGCACGACAATTTTTATCCCAATCGAGATACTTTGAACAGTCAACTTCTTCAGCAGGTGTCGGGCTGGCGGCCTGCTGTGGATATCGAAACTGGTATTCCTGATTATGTACGTTGGCTTATGGCACAAGAGTTTGTGTCAAAGTTCTAACCAAGGAGTAGTTTTGTAGAGACTATAGTAATAGTCCTGCAACCACTGCCAATCAAAGCTCAGCTGTAGTTTTTTATAATCACCACCGACTGTCTTGTAGTACTGCACAGCATCTTGTCCGCCAGCGAGACACCATTCTGCATTGTGTCCTTGTGCTACTGTGAGCCAGGTATTCAGACGATATTGAATTTCTACGTCGGCCCCTTGGTGTACTTCCAGCTGCAATTTCAACACTTCTCTAAATGCACTGCGCCAAGTTACCCAAGGATCAGTGTTGAATCTTGACACGCTGATACAGATTGGTACTACCTCGTGCGCTGCACTCAGCGTAAAATCAATGCCTGGTTGAGTGTCCAGCACCAGTTGACGATTGTACAGGTTCACATTCATTGCCCCGTATTCTAGACCGTTCAAAGGGTTGTGGCTGTGAAAAATATAGTGCTTGGGTTGTTGTAACCAATCTGGTTGATAGTCAAATTTGAATGTGTCAAACACTTCGGTCTTGGCAAACACTGCATAGAACCAAGGAGTAGAACTCAACTCAGCTGCAGTCTTGTAGGCTAATTCTCTACCATTCACACCATCACTGCGGCGGGCTCGTGGACAGATTGATTTTAGGTGTTGCCAGTTTTGATTGGCCATTGATTCACCATTGCTGATAAAGATCACATCCATGCTCTGGTCAGACAACCAAGATCTGTGTGTTTTGTCTATTAGCGGATAGTCGTACAGTTGAGTTTTGACACAGACCACAGCTTCTCTGGGAACAATCAAGACTGATCCACTTTTGTTCAGCGGTACCGCTGTTTTGGTTTCAGCCCTCCACAAATTAACTGCTGGAATCTTGTGAGGAATTGCACCGTTGACTATCAAGGTCAACGGTGCATGAGTCTGCAGTTGTCGAACTGTGTCCACATGAGAATCGTTGGTGTGTTGTTGCACTGGCAAGGCCCGGCGCGGCACTGCCATGTTGCTGACAAAGTTAACATCGTACCATTCTAGCAATGCTCGAGATTCTGCACGGTCAACAAATGTTGGCACATGCATGAAAAATGTGTCTCCAAATTTTTGCTCATCTGAACTGAACACATGCAGCATTGTGGCTTGCCATTGCTCTGGATGCCATGAGAAATCAAATTTGGTATAGTCGCACACCGAGCTGCATACCCAAACATATTCATGTTCTGGTCCAATGCTTTTGGCCAATCGTATTAGGGTATCTCGATAGTTGTCAAAATAACGCACACGTTTCACAGTGTTGGGTATTTGTCCTGCATTGCCGTCCAGGTGATCAATTTCATAAATTACCGTTGTGGTAGCATCCGTCTTGATGCGTATCTGATCCACATACTTGACTTCTGTTGCTGTTGCAACACTGTAAACAGGACCACCTGTGCGTTGATGCTGAGTACCAAATTGATACACATACGGAGGCTCAGTTGCATCGGGATGCCAGGTCCAATCGAACGTGCTGGTATCCACACCGTCTGGTACTGTCCAGGCTGAGTCTTTGACTATCTTGACAGCCCTGGGATAATTCACATACTTGACTTCTGTAGCACCCGGTACAGAGTAAACAGGACCGCCGGTGCGTTGCCACTGAGTACCAAATTGATACACATATGGTGGTTCGGTCGCGTCTGGATGCCAGGTCCAATCGAACGCAGCAGTATCCACACTGTCTGGCACTGTCCACGCTGGGTCTTTGACAATCTTGACAGCCCTGGGATAATTCACATACTTGACTTCTGTTGCACCCGGTACAGAATAAACAGGACCACCTGTGCGTTGATGCTGAGTACCAAATTGATACACATATGGTGGATTGCCGGGGTCAGGTATCCAAGAAAAATCAAATTCAGCAACATCAATGCCCAAGGGCACAGTCCAGTTTTGTAAATTTGACACAAGTTTGGCACGTGGCCAGGCCACATACTTGCGCTCTGTTGCACCCGGCATACGATATTCCACCGTGGGCATGATCTCTGCTGGCCACCATTGATTGCCAAACACATAGATATAAGGAGGGTCTCCGGGATCTGGCACCCATGAATAATCCATGTCGCTGTCAATCACATTGTACCAGGGCCGATTGGGATTTTGAGCCAACTCGGCTTTTGGCATGCTCATGTATTTGCGCTCTGTTGCACCCGGCACATGATATTCCACAGTGGGCATGATCTCTGCTGGCCACCACTGATTGCCAAATACATAGATATAAGGTGGGTCGTGCGGATGTGGTGCCCAGGAGTAGTCAAACTCTGCATTTGACATGGCAGTATAGAAATGAACAGTAGAACTTTTGTTTGGGATGATTCGATCATGAAAGTGATAGTTGATCTCACCGGACTTGGGCACAAGGCATGTGCCTGAATACTTGTGATGTTGACTGGGCCAGGTGTGAGTGTATTCACTCTGCCAAGGCGCTGGTTGGAAATCCCAATCATGTGTGCTATAATCAGCTAAGTATGTGATCCACCAGAAATACCTTGTACGGCACAATTTCCGTGCATGCTCAATACTATCTGCCTCTCGCTCATGTGCAAATTGGTTGGGTTTCATTCCCGAATAAAATACGTCAAACATTAATGATTAGAATAGATGAAATTTACAACAACACATTCTGGCCTTGGCTGAAGGCCAACCGTCCAGGTTTTAGAGCATTCTTTTGCGAACCGTTTGGGCGCAGCGATCCTGACAGTGTGATGAATTATGGCAGAGATGATATACACGAACACAATTATATATTCTTTTTTGACCAAGAGCCTATTCATTTGGACATACACATAGAAACATTTTTACATGTACACGCAAGCAACTTAGATATAACGCATGAACCTCTACCTGAAGGATTTCGTTACGATAACACTCCTGGTCCAGAAGTTATTAAATATGATGACCATAGAATCAAACTGGCTGGGTACTTGCTGACTAGCGAACACAACAGCGAAAATGTAGAATATGTATGTAGAAAATTTAAGTGGAAATCATTGTATTATTTTTTTCACGGCTGGGCAGCATTGGATTGGTATCGAGGTTACAATCGAACATTTTTAATTGAACCTTGGATCAACCGAAAGATCACCAAAACATTTATTGCACCAAATCGCATTGTTGCTGGTGAACGACAACATAGATTAGAGATGCTGTATCATATATTCAAGAATAACATGATACACAATCACATCAGTTGTCCTGACACTTGCCCTGCAGAGAACATCAGCATACACAATGCAGTCAAACCATTGGCAACAAAATATCCAGACATTGAATCTGTTTTTGCAGCACAGACATTGCCCATTAATTTTGCAGACGAAACTGATCATCCCATGCATAGTTGTTGGCTCAGTTTGTTTGACCAATCAGCTGAAAGTTTGTTATACTTGGTTACAGAGACAGTGGCCACAGGTCGTCGACATCACTTGACTGAAAAGTCTTTCAAGCCCATTGCACTAGGCATGCCGTTTGTGATTGTGGGCACCAAGGGCAGTCTTGAGTATTTGCGCAGCTACGGATTTCGAACATTTGAAGGCATCTGGGACGAAAGTTATGATCAAGCAGATGACAGTGTGCGTATCGACCGTATTGCCAGCTTGTTGCGTAGCCTAGACGAACTGCCACAGTCGGCCAAACAAGATCTGTTTGAGCAATGTCACCAAGTTATAGAACACAACTGGAATCACTTTTATGAAGGCGGGTTCGAAACTGTGTTATGGCAAGAACTAAATGAGATGTTGAATGGAATTGAATCTAATAGCTGACAGCGTTGTTAAAGGACGCATCTATCCTGCATTGGCTCAACACCAAGCTAGGCCTTACACACAGGCCTGGCGTGAGTTTGGCTTGTATTTTCCCTACACCATTCCCTTGCGACTGCAAGAATATTGTGACTATCATGATGTCAAAATCAACATTCATCATATGCGCAAGGGACTACCCGACAACACATTTTACCCTGTGGGTTTGAGTTTCTTTGACTTTGGTATCGATTATTTCACACTGCTGCCCGCAGAAGTATTCACTGCGGTGTACGAGAGAAAAATTCGTGTGTTGTTTTACTATCACGAAGGAGACAATCCTGCAAGGATCAAACAAAGACTGGACCAATTGGCTGCACAAGTACGACTACCAACTGACTGCTATGTGTTTGTGAGTGCCAATTCTGCTGCTCGCAACATTCCAGGCTTTGTATACTTCAATGATTTTGAACTTTGGTATTATCAACGCAATCTTGGTCAGGTACCACTGCCTGTGCATTCTGAAACTCGAGAGCGAGAGTTCACTGTGTTGAACAGACTGCACAAATCATGGCGTGCCACGGCCATGGCTGATCTAAAAAGAACAGGCGTGCTGGACAACAGTTACTGGAGCTATTGCGAAACTGGCGAGCTAGACAATAGCAATCCCATCGAAATAGATGTCATACCCGGATTGCGCGAAGCCACTGCAAAGTTTCTTGCGCAAGCGCCTTACACAAGTGATGAGTTTGATCAATCCAAGCGCAATGATCACAGTGTCACTATCAGCAAATACCATACCAATGCATATTGCAATATTGTGATGGAAACACACTGGGACGCAGATCAAAGCAGTGGCGCATTTTTGACTGAAAAAACTTTCAAACCCATCAAGCATGGACAACTATTCTTTGTTGCAGGACCTGCAGGCAGTTTACAAGCCCTGCGTGATCTAGGCTACAAGACCTTTGATCATGTGCTGGACAACATGTACGATCGTATTGAGAACAATACTCAACGTTGGAGTAGACTATGCAGCGCAATACAACAGGCTCGGCATAGACTGGCAGATCGATTTGAAACAGCACGAGCAGACATAGAACACAACCAACAGTTATTTGTGGAGCACAAGACACAGCGTTTAAATAGCTTGATCAAGGACATTCATGAACAATACAATTAATTCACACACCAGCTGGCAACCACTTGAAGAAGTGATTGTGGGGCAAGCATACACACCTGACTATTTTGATTTTATTGAAAATCCACAGGTACGCAATCAACTGCAACAGATCTTGTGTGAAACCGCCGAAGACCTGGACAACTTGCAAAAGACCATTGAGCAGTTTGGTGCTCGAGTGCGCCGTCCTGAACTGCCCAACAAACACAATTTTCAACAACAACAAATCACAGGGAGAGGTGCACCACTGCCGCCGCTGACGCCACGTGACTGGCAGATCACTCTGGGCAACAAACTGCTGCGTGTGTTACCCATGCAGGAATTAGATGTATTGTGTGCTGAGTACGAAACAGCACAACCAGGCAGCGTAGTCAATCCACACGGCAATAAAGGCTGGGATGAAAACTGTATTCTAAACGGTGCCAGTGCCAGTTGCATTGTGCGTGTGGGTCAAGACGTGTTCTTTGATAACTCAGATTTTTTAAAACCTGAACAGACTCGTTGGATCGTGGACAATGTACTGGGTCCCGAGTACCGTATACACGAAGCCATCACAGACGGACATGGCGATGCTGTGTTTGCTATATTGAAACCTGGTGTGTTGCTGAGCAGCAAGCACGATGTAAACTTGAATCTTGCTGCAGATTTTCCTGGCTGGGATGTGTGCAAGATCTGGGATAGTAGTATATGGGCCGCCATGGAAGTGGGCAAGTTCAAGTATGAACAATCGCCGGGTGCTTGGTATGTGCAAGGACAAACTCCCACAGCAGAATTTACAGATTTTGTGAACACATATCTAACCAAATGGACAGGTTTTGTTGCAGAAACTGTGTTTGATGTCAACTGTCTTGTGTTGGACGAGAGTCACGTGGTCTTCTCAGCCTACAACCGGGAAGTGTTTGACTACTGCCGTAAACACAGCATTGAACCCATCATCAGTGAACTACGTCACAGTTATTTTTGGGACGGTGGCGTTTCGTGTTGCACACAAGACATTCGGCGCCGCGGCGGTCTAGAGACTTATCTTTAATTCCAATCAAACCATTTTGTAGTCTTTAGATCAAACAAGGTTGGATCAAGTTCAACTGAAGTGTTGGAGTGTTGATTTAAGTGATGGGCCAACTGTCGGGCCAATTCTTGATTGTTATGGTGGTTTAGATGATTGGGCCGTTGATCATTGATTAGAGTAAACTGGTCTGCTGCTATTTCATTAAAGCTAATGCTACAAAGATTAGTAATAACATTCATCCCCACGGGTAATTTATTACAATGCAATGACCAAGGAAAAGCATGCAAGTGTGTTATTTTTTTATGCCCCCAACGTTGGCCAATTTCAAAAAACCATTGCTGTTGGGCCCAAATTAAAAATTCATGATTGTGGATGTATTTGTAGTATAATTTAATTGCTTGATCTATCTCGGCCAGAGTCAAATTGCTATGATCTACTATTCCTATTTGAATATTGTTGGTAGGAATTCTTTCTGCATTGGTATGAACAAATACCAGATGTTCAGCCTGTTCAATAGTTTGATCCGGTAAGCCAACTAAAAATTCTCGGGCGTTCCACCAGGGCTGCCCGCCAATGCCGTGACAAATTAAATTCAGTCCCAGTTTGTCTGCAAGTGCAGAGGGCCAGCCCTGTGCTGAAGAACAAAAGCTATCGCCTACTACTATTAAATTCATGAACAAACTTTTACATTGTATTCACGTTCAAAACGGTCTGCATCCGCTCGATCATTGACCATGGGCTCTCCGCGTATGTTCAATGACGTATTGAGCAGCATGGGACAGCCGGTCATTACAAACCACTTTTCCAAGAGTTCTCTAATGCCCGAACCATCCGCAGGAACAGTCTGCACTCTACTAGTGCCGTCATGATGCACAATAGCAGGAAAAAGCTCAGGATACCAGCAGTTGGCGACTGCTTGCATATACCTACTATGGCCGAAACCCCTAGGCATATCAAAATACTGATCCACGTATTCTTCCAGGATAACTGGCGCAAATGGTCTGAATTTTTGTCTGCGTTTGATCTCATTTACTTGATCCTTTATTTCGGGACCGCAAGGGTCTGCTAGTAAACTTCTATTGCCCAGGGCCCTGGGCCCAAACTCTGCTCGGCCCGATGCCACGCCCACAATTTTTCTAGTGACCAATTCATCCAGGATAGCATTCACAGGATAATCACCTGGGATATTGTGGCCAAGATAGGCATTGGTCCAGTTGATTCGACCACCATGTGCCAGTGCAGCAGCGCCAAGACTACTGCCTGCGTCACCAGGACAAGGCATGATCCAGATGTTGTCAAAATAATTTCCAATCCGTTGGTTGGCACTACAGTTAAGAGCAACTCCGCCCATGTAAACTAGATTCCGGCACCAGTTCAGTTTCTTAGCACGAACCATCACATTCAAAATAAGGTCTTCTGCTAGAGCCTGTGCCCCAGCGGCAATATCAAACTCTGAATAATCATTTAGATATTCAGCTTCAAGACCTGTATGTAGATTCTCTTTGAATCGAATTTCATATTCATTGTCGATAAGATCGTAGCGCAGTCGATTGCTGATATTGTTTTGTCCGTATGCAGCCATGCCCATCAGAATGTATTCTTCGTCCAGGGGTCTAAGACCCACACGAGCAGTGACTGCACTGTAGAACAATCCTATGCTGTGCGGATACCCGCGGGACCAAAGTTTCTGATAAGTTGCTCGGCCCTGAGAATTGTATTCAGCGCCCCAGATTGTGATGGTGTCCCATTCGCCCACAGCGTCTATTACCACAACTGTGGCTCGATCATAGGGGCTGGTCTGAAATCCGGCCGCCGCGTGGCTTAAATGATGGTTGTAACTGGACACACGATCGGGCTTGATTTGGTTGCCCAGTTGTGTCTTGAGTATCTGTGCCACCGTGAGTTTGTTCCACTCAATGCCTTGGCCGCTGTAGAGTTGACGCAGTTGCTTGGCCCAGGGTCGTTCGTAGTAGGCCACATGCTTGGGTTCATACAGCAGGATGTCATCCAAAAGTCCAGGACAAACATCAGCGTCATTTTTGATTTTGCTGTAGCGTTCTGAATGGCCAGCAAAAAGTATGTTGCCGTCGTGATCCAACACTGTGGCAGCAGCGTCATGAAATCCTGCTGATATTCCCAGTATGGTCATTTATAAATGAAAGGATCTCTTTTGCGTAGCTCTTTGAGTTTTTTGCGATAGCGAATTTCTAGAGTAATTCTTGCCCAAATTCTTTTGATCCAGTTCATGATAATATCCTTATTTGTTGTTCGCGATAATCTGGATCACTCCAGTTGTATGTATATGTAGCTTCAGCTGAGTTTGTTTGTATTTTATACACATCTTGATACTGTGCCAACTGTGCCCATATGCTCTGATGGTCTGAAGTTCCAAAACTCAGCATTAGATCCACTTGTGCAACCTTGGGATGACCTAATGTGAGAGTTTTGTCTTCGGGATCAAATCCATTGGCCAGTAGCCAGGCTCGAAATTCAATTAACATTTTTTTCTGCCACGGATACTGGCCTGGATCACGTGCCCATTCAATATCAAAGTCTCCAGCAGCTTCTGTTTGACTTTGCATGTTTGTGGTGGTCAGCTCGTGTATTCGCGAGTCACTGCCTTCGTCTGTGAACACTTCCCAATGGTGCTTGCCCACTGCTTTGTTCACACCCACATATACACCGCCCAGGCTACGATTAATAGTGTCGATTCCAAACAGTTCGTAATCTTCTGCATCCAATTTGAAACGAGGAGCATTGAGCCAACACATCAATTGACTGGGCCGTTGCCATTCAGGTGCAGTGTGCTTTTTACGTATGCTCAGTATTAAACTTTCGTATTCGTGACACAGCAAATTTAATTGTCGTATGTGCCAACGGGTGGCGGGATCTGCTGCTAGATAATACTGACTCATGGCACCACTGTGGCCTTGCAGTTGTTCAAAGTAACGATGCAGGTGATTCATTCTGTCTTGAATCAGACGCTGTTCTGTTGTCACAGTGTTACTCACAGTGAAATGATCGTTGATTTGATAATTTAATCCACTAGAATTAATGGCAGCAATACTGGCATTGATTTGATCGCATATGTATTCAGGCGTGCGACTGTGGTTGGGCCAGCCCATCCAACAGTAATTTTTTTCTAAATGATAGTTGTTCTCCAACAAATGATTCAGTGCTGACAGCCATTTACGCCCAAGACTGCTGTCTTCCACGTTGATCACCACTGGCAGTTGGTTATCGGTTCGTGGGCTGCGTAAAATAATTTTGATTCGATCAAGCAATGGCATCAAACCACTCCCTTATTTCTGGTCTAGTACTTAGTATTTGTTGCATTGTGGTTGCACAGGGTCTGATGCTTTCTAGTTTTAACACACGAGCCTTGCCTTTTGACAGTGCTGCACGGTATGTGTCCGGCCATTGTTGTTCAAACGTAGGGCGTGTCTTCAATTGTAACAGTATATCTCGCATGCTGTTGACAGTGCAGTGTTTGATCAGCTCGTCCAGCCAAGGATCCAACAAGTGTCTGGGCAGTGCCAGTGGGCTCATTAGGATGTCTGGTGAGAAACTAAAAATAACCTTGCTCAGCAGTTCCACATTGTATTCAGCTGCCAAATCCTGCATGGCTGTGACTTCAAACATGCCCGGCAAAGTAAGTGTAAAATCCAAGCGCATTTGTCTACGGTTGCGTTGATGCTTTAATCCTGCTTCAAAATTGGTCCGGAATCGATTGTAGTCAAGTCCTGTGCGGATGTATTCTCCCACAGCCCCAGTTCCGTCTAGACTTGCGCATATTTGCCAATCGCGTAAATGATCCAGCAAGTCAGCATAAAGGTCACAGCCTTTGTAATTCACTCGTGATAGGTTAGTATTGTATCTGGCATAAACTTGGTGCCCATCTCCCAATTCAATGATACGCTGCATGTAGCGCCAGTGTTGTTCGTACATGAGTGGCTCGCCGCCTACCCAGTACACTTCTTCCACACGGTGCTGTTCCACAGCTTTGGCAAATTCAGCTTCAACCTGATCTGTTTGAAAGTCTTGTATCTGATCACGTATGTCAGGTTGCATCCAGTTGTTTTTGGGATTGTGCCAGTTGATCATGTTGTGCTGACGTTGTTCCGACTCCCAGGCGCTGCTCAACATGTCTCCACAAGTGCGACATTTGAAATTGCACAGGTTACTGAACCTATAGTCCCACGACACTGGCAGCATTGTGGTTGCCCCAGACTCGTCTGTGCTCTCATACACTTGATCCAGTTTGTGCTGAAACAAGTGCCAGAAATAATCTCGATACACACTGGTATTAAGCAAGCGATTGTTACACACATCGCATTCAGGCAAGGTCTCTCCGGCCAGCATTCGACGTCGCACTGATTGCATGTGATCACTATTCCAATGTTGTTCAAGTGTTACAGGAATATATTTTCCAGTACCGGCTGCAGTGTCAATATACTGTTCAAAATTCTGTGCAGGTTCACGACTGGCACAACACATGCGCCGTTCAGTTTGTGGAGAAAGATAGGTGTGTGTCCACGGAGCAAGACACAAGGACTCAGGTTTTGACATATTCAATCAGTTTGGCCATTTCTGGGCACACTTGAGCAAAATCCTGGTTGCGCTTGCGGTCAAGGTCAGATATTTTCATGCGTGTCATAAAACCATCAGTTGAAGCACCGTTGTTCATGAAGTCTCTAATGCCTTGAAAATCTTGAGCAAAACGTTCAGGCACTTGAGCAGATTTTAAATATTGGTCCAGATTTTTTTTGACCGCGTCGGGCAAACAAGCAACAGAAAAATACCAGGCATCGTGCATGATATTCCAGTACACAAAATCAAACTGTTGCGATGCAATCCAGTTGGCCAGGCCGTCAATGTATCGAATATTAAACACGTTTACTGTGCTGCAACACTGCAGTCGAATGTTGGCGTACAAATGACGTAGTGAATAAAAACGTGCAATATTTTTTTCTATTTCACTCCACACAGCATTGGTTCGTTGATATTCAAAACGTTCGCCTATGTCATCAATGCTGATGGCAATTTCTACTGTTTTAAAGTGTTGCCAAATTTCCACAGCCTGCTCTGGATAGTGTGTGCCATTGGTGTTGTAGTGTATTTCCACTTGATGAGCAATACCTCGATCTACCATGCCCTGCAGCATGTCAAAGTGTTCTTGAATCATAAACGGCTCGCCGCCAGTGAATTCAATATAGTGTATGTCATCGAGCACAGTGTCAACTTCTTTCCAGAATTGTGTGTTTTCTCTTGGCCAGGCGCCGGCCCGCATCATCTGATATGCGTAGGTCTGCTTTTGTTCTTCTCGAGGAGCCCAGGCAATTTCTTCTGCAGCAAATTGACTGGAGCTCCAAGAACCGCAAATGCGACATTTTAAATTGCAAATATTACCTAGTTTGAGGTCCAGGAACATCAAGGGTTTGGCGTCTTGAGTCCATTCTTGATCGGGCAGCATGTGTTTGAGTCTGTCCAGGGTGTGCATGCGTTTTGATGTGCGGCCTGCACGTTCTTCGTTCCAGCACTTGCGACAGGTCTGCGGTTTGTGGCCAGCAAGAAACTGCTCACGCAATTGTTGCATGCTGGCACTGTTTTGTATGTCTCGGAAGTTGGCTGTGAGCAGGCTGAACTTTTGACCTGCATCGTCTACCAGTTCATCATCGGCCAGGCAGCATGGTCGGACAGTGCCAATGGGACTGGCTTCTATGCTAACCCAGGGTAGTACACAAAATTTATCGTGTGGCAAGTTCATTTAAGTGCTTTCAGTTCAGGAATCACATCCAGGATATTTTCTTTTCTAATTGAATCCAATTCGTAAGTTTTACGCCAAAAAGTGTCTATCAGCGGTGTATTGTCCGTGGCATTCATAAATGCAATAGCTGATTCAAAGCCTTGTGTGGCACGACCCAGTGGATCCAATGGACGCAGCCATTCAATGTGACTGCGCCATTTGGCAGTCAATACAGCTTTGTATTCCGCAGTAGCAATGTCTATTCTATAATGCAGGGGATCTTGCAAGATATTTACATTTAAATCCCCTGCTCGAATCAGACCTTTTGCAACCCAGTCACGATGAAAGTCTGGCAAATGATGTGCGTTCATTATGCTTAATGTAGGACTGATATAAAAGTCCACGTCAGGGCAAATGGCCAACATGTCTCTACGGTTTTGCTCCACAACACCCCAGTTTGTGCCTTTACGTATGTATTCGCCACGCAGGCTCATGTCGTCCAGACTGGCACCCACAGCCACACTCTTGAACTGTTTCCAGTACTCAAACACACTGCGACCTTTAAGGTCTGTGTGCGTGAAGTTGGTGTTGTATATTAGTCTAACATCAAAGCGTTTTCTTTTTGCCAGTTCGTCTAGAATTCTATAATGTTCTTCCATCAACAAGGGTTCGCCGCCAGCAAAATACACTTGTTCCACATAGTCTAAATGGGGCTCTAGTTGTGTCCACATGTCTGTTTCTGTGCGTCCAGCATAGTTTAACACTTTGTTTTGTGCTTTCCAGTTGCCGCCTGCTAATTTGGCTTGGTCTTGATACCAACTGCTGCTAAAGATATGCCCACAGCTACGGCAGCTGAGATTGCACAAGTTGCTGAAACGAATATCCCAGTAGGTCATTTCAAATGTATTTGACTCTAGCTTCTTTATATGATGTCCGTGGTGCTTGTTCGCTGACTTGCGGCCTGAAAAAAATCCCGAAGCTTCCTGCTCGTAACAACGAGTACAGGTAGCATGAGGTGTTTCACTCAGCATGTCTGCTCGTAGTTGTTGCATGGGCTTGTCTTGCCATATTTCTTCTAGTGTATTGACACGGCAATTACCCACTTGCCCCACACCCATTTCGGCATGGCAGCATGGATATGCTTCACCCGTGGGATAAGCATGCAGATGTATCCAGGGATAGATACAGAATGTCTTGGAATCTTTTAATAAAAATTCTTCGCGAGTAGTAAGCTCAGTGGGCCGTACTAGGTCTGTGCTGTTGTAATTATATGACATTATAGTGAATTATACCATTCTGTTAATTCAGGAAATGCGCTAGTAAAATCTTTTCCGCGACGTTGATCGTACTGTGTGTAAAACTGTTTGAAATCATTCAGTAGCTTGGGCATTTCAAATGTGTCTGAATGCGGTGTTTTGACCACGTCTAGGTAATCTATTAGACGCTGGGTATGATTTATTTCATGCTCATGCAGACACGGGTTGTTACGATTTCGATACAGCCATTCTTCAAGTACCACTCTGTAGCCAGTTCGAATGTGTTCAGGCAGGACCAGGGCCGACTGAAAGCTGGGAAAGCGTAGAATGTTCAATGTAAAATTAACTCTTTCGCGACCATAAACTTGTTTTAATTTAAGCAACTGGTACAATAAATCAGGAAGTTGTTCCAAACAAAGAGCATTAATTGTACACATACAATGCACAGCTTTTATATGATCATGTTCCAGTAGCTCTTGTACATTGTGCATCCAGAGATCGTAGTCAAGCCCATCACGAATATACTCAGCTTGTTGATCCACACTCTCCATGCTGGTGTATATCTCTAGGTGTGGGATATCTTGAACTCGTTCAATAAACTCCTGCAGCTTGATGCGATCCATGCCCAGATTTGAGTTGATTGCCAGGCGGGTAGAGCTTTTGTTTTTGTTTGTTTTGAACCAATCAATCAGCTTCCAGGTCTCACCTGACATCAATGGCTCACCGCCGGTGATTCTTAGCTCTTGAAGAGTCCGGTGTAGATCCGTTTCCCACCACTTGAAGAACGCTTCAACATAGGGATTAGTTTCACCAAAGCGGTATAGTTGAGCACTATCGTGAGTATGAGTAAAGTGGTTGCGCCCATCAGACACCAAGGACTGGTAAGGCCCGTTGCGCTTGATGTCGTTAACCCATGTGCTAGAAAAAGCAGGGTTACAATAACTACAAGCAAATTGGCAAGTGCGGTCAAATGCAATTTCAAGTGTGCGTAAATTGATGTCTTGATCTGGTGGAGTTTCATATGCTTCTTTCAGTGCGGTAATGGGATAAATCTTGCTTTTATACACGCGGTCGCTTACTGCGTCTCGACCCATGTCTTCAATCTTCCAGCAGTATTCGCAACCTGCAGGACGCTCGCCTGCCTGCATTTTTGCACGGTCTGCTTTCTTCTGATCAGTATTGTGCAGCAGCCTAGGGTTG
>Ga0181357_1000305_pt1 | contig 17798 bp, 20 predicted proteins | sample Fa13VDMM110DN_FD_130094 | JGI IMG/M metagenome (GOLD analysis project Ga0181357, IMG submission 130094) | Freshwater viral communities from Lake Michigan, USA - Fa13.VD.MM110.D.N | ecosystem: Environmental > Aquatic > Freshwater > Lake | place: USA: Michigan | collected 2013-09-24 | reverse complement strand
GCGTGTGATTATTTTTGTGATTGTGCCTTCGATGAGATCATCGTTAATATTTTTACCCCTGTAAGGTTGATTCACAACGAACCCCACCGTGAAGGGAGCCTCGAAGAATGCATCTTTTTTCGCACCGACTACAAACACCTGATTAGGATTATCATATATTAACGTCGATGCGTTGTCGACAGCACCACTGTCACCCAGTTTAGTGAGTTTACCGTCTTGGGTGTATTCAGCGGCAACCGTCTTTACGTGGTATGGATTTCTGATGTCGTATAACATTATAGTGTATACGCGCTTATTCAAGCCTATGGGGTCGCTTTCACTGGATGCTTCTACGGTGTAGGTTATAACCTGTTCATTACCACGGTTACCGGTTGCCATTTTGGAAACTACCCCTGAATATGGTCCTTCTGCACTTTCAATCGTGACGGCACTGCCCTGTTTCGGTAGTCCCACGGGGAAATTTAAGTTCATCTGATAGGCTTCGAGTTCTTTGAAGAACTGTTCACCATACAGGCTTTTCATATTATCAGTCATCGACTTCATAGCCGCCTCTGCCCCACCCTCAGCGGTAGCTTTCATTCTAGCGCCCAATGCAGACGGGTCCGTTATGGCTTGTTTAAGCACATTGCCAATACCACCCGCCGCTGCTCTAACCGCAGTGCCCACTCCACCTGCAGTATTGGCAGCCGTCCCTACTTTAGTGTTTAGTGACCCTGCTAAAGAACCTGGTGCAGCAGTTGCCTCTAGTATTTCCACTAGCTGCGCGAATTTATTAATTGTTTTCATTTTGTAAAAATTGCCTATATAAACTACACAAATTATCCGCAGTAATACCCCATTGCTTCAAGAAAACTTCTACTTCTTCAAATGAGGGTGAGTTTTTTAACTGAACCTCTACTGGGTCACCGTGCTGAATATTTAAGGTCTTCAATGCAAATGATTTAAAATTAGTTAAATTGTCATCAGGAAGCAACGCACCCGGATTAACATCGAATATAGGCATGCCGGTTTTGATGACCATAATGCGGACTACGTTGTGGTTCTCCTGCAGAACATATCCCTCGTACCCATCGATGTCACCAAAACACTCAGAGGAAGCATAACACGGATCCACCTTTATGCGTATCTTCTTGAGATATTTGCCGATCTTATGATTTACCGCTTTATCGAAGCGCATTTAATTATATTTATTACTTGAGTTGTATATAAATTTACATTATCTTATAAGAACTATATAATATGACTACACCAAGAATACAGCTTGCAAACCATAATGTCCCGCACACAGACGAGGAAAAGATGGATGTTATCGAGAGGGCCACGGTGGCGTACGCCGCATATATGGACGCGCTTGGGTTTGATTGGCGCAATGACCCTAACTCTTCTAACACACCGTCACGCGTAGCTAAAGCATTCGTAAATGATTTGGCAGCTGGTTGCTATGATGCGCCGCCAAAGGTTACTTCGTTTGATAACATCGACAAGTATGACGGTATGGTGTGTCAAAACAATATTGTTTTGACCTCTTTATGTTCTCATCATCACTTAGCCTTCAAAGGTCATGCTCACGTGGCATACGTGCCAGGTAGGGAGGGGCGGGTTATTGGTTTGTCTAAATTAAATCGCGTTGTGGATTGGTTTGCCCGGCGTCCCCAGGTGCAGGAGAACCTCACTATGCAGATTCATGATTACATAAATATTATATGTGAGCAGAACCTGGGTGTTGCGGTGATGATAGAGGCAGACCACACCTGTTGTGCTAATAGGGGCATCAAGCATGACTCGACTATGAGAACCTCTAAAATTTCTGGATGTTTTCTGGATAACACCAATCAGGCTCGTACAGAATTTTATAAGTTTATCGAATTTGCCAAGGTGTAGTGGGGGGTGCAGAGCGGGTTGACGAATCCCCTTCTTAACCCGCTCTGTCTACCGCATCGTATGCCGCTTTAAATTCTTTTGTGAAAGGATTATGTGGTTTCGGTGGTTTCGGTGGTTTCAGGTGTTTTGGTAGTTTTGATTCTAACTTTTTAATTTCGGCCTCCTTCAAATCAATCTCGCGTCTTACGTAATAGGTGGTGACAGATTTGTTATCAAGGTCCTCAAATTCAATCCATAATTTTTTTATATCATCTTTTAATTGAGCTATTTTTTTAATGTCTGCATTTTCAATCACCCTACTCTTATTGACGTCGATGAGCGCATCGAGTTGACGTATGAACGGCTCACCTAAGAGAACCGGTTCCTCGTTGTCGGCTCGGTCGCCTAAACTAAACGGGATATCACTAAAAAATTGAGATCCTACTTTTACATTAAAGGTAACTACAAATCTATCCTCTTTATGACCGCTGCCTATATGGATCTTCACCTTCTCAACCACTTTCTTCTTGAATGATTTGCCGTTAACCGTATTAAACGTTACGCTGTCGTCATGGGGGGTTATTTCTGATGCATGTAAAACGTTATATCCTTGGTTACCGCTATCCACCTTAGCCTTAACAATACCTATACCGTCTATATCAATATCTTCTATTATACCTAAGGTGGTTCGCTCGGTGTAAAACGCTTTAAATGATACCATATAATTTATTTATTTGATTTTGGATCGTAAAGGTGTAAAATATGGACGTATGAATAAACATATCCTAACAGTCCTAACAGTCGTTGCAACGTGTGCAAGCACGTTTGCTCAAACCCCCAACATCAGTGTCACCGGTGACTATGGTAACATTTCAACATGGCGCGGCCTTCAGGTCAACCATGATAGTGCTTCCGTGTCCGCCAACGCCTCTAAGGCCACCAATATTCTTGGTGTTCCGGTTGCCTTTGGTGTATCTGCAAAGTTTACACCAGCAGGTGGAGACGGTAGTGAAACCCACCTTGGTGTCAACGCCTCTACCGGGTTGACACTGAGTGATTCAGTTGCCGTTGTTTCTGAGATCGGCGTGTTTCGTAATATCTACGCTTCCCTCAATGATAGCACTGAGGTCTACACGAGCGCTACAGCAGTTAAGCTGTTTGGTATAGAAAAGTATATAGTGCCAACTGTGCGTTACGTTTATAACGTGACAGATAAGTCGAATGGTGTCGAGGGTGAGCTTTCCCACAGCTTTGTGATCGCAAAGTATAACGTGGTTGTAACTCCCTATGTCGTCGGTGGTTTGTTTGATAGCTACTCCTACGTTGCGCCCGGTGCTCGTGTGGTGTACGCCCTTTCGAAGAACGCCTCCATCTTTACTGATGTGAAGTATCTCAACAACTGGGACACCACCGCTGCCGCGCGCAACCACAACGATATCGGTGTGACCGTCGGTATTGGATATAAATTCTAATATCTAGACTACAAAATCAAAAAGGCCGAGGTTTCCTCGGCCTTTTTTTATTAAATAGATACATATGGCAAACTCTAAAGGATTAAACCGCGACTTTTATCTCATATCAGAGGCCTATACCAAAAAGTTAAATGAAGCGATGTCGCACTCCCCGTCTCAATTGTCAGTGCCAAATTCCTGTGAGGCCTGTGCTGGAGATGAAGAGGAGGAGGGCGCCGGTTCTTGCGGCTGTACTGCGGGTGAGGATTGTTCCTGTGCCACATGTAAGGGTTCTAGGGGAGTTGATTTAAGAAAGAAGTTAGATGGGATACGCGCCATGGTGGATGTTCTATCTAGCCTAGCTAATGCGAATGACGTTCTGGGTAATTTAGATTTCGGTGTAGTTAAGGTAATTGACGACGCCCATAGTGCTCTCTACAAACTGGCCGGTGGTATTTCAATAGATTCAGAAGATTCCGAATCAGATCCTAAAGGTTCATATACATCTAGTTATGTTACCATGGGTAGTAAACCACCGTTGATGGTCATGGATGTAGACGGTGACTAATTAATAACTAAGAGTTACTTAATTTTATCGAGGTTCAGGTCGCCGCCTAAGGTACCCTTTATATCCACGTACTTCCCTATGACGGGAATCAGCTTCTTGTACACATCCATTGCGTTAGTTTCGTTTATCTCGCCTATATCAGTGGTGATTTTAGCAGTGTCCTCATCACTAGGGCGCGCCACAAAAGCCGACTTTAACATTCTAATCAACCCTACAAACGCAGCACTATCAAGCTTGTTCGTGGCTGATTCAGGCGCTGCGGCAGCCGGTGGGATTGCGCCTGGTTGCTGGTTATCAATGGTGGGCGCGACAGTTTCAGGTGCAGCGATCGCTGCTTCATTGTCTTGCTCCACTATATACTGTTTGTAAATCTTGTAAAACCGTTTCATGATATTATTTATATCAAGTCAGCAGTAGCATCTTAGTTTTTAACTGCTTGAAGTATGCACCACTGAGAAAGGTTAACCCCTGTTTCTCGGTGAAGTCTCTAACCTTGCAGAATAAAAATTTTTCCATCGAGGTATCCCTTAGTGTACACAACTCATTAATAACCCCAGCGGCTTTACCTTCCTTCTTAGTAAAACAGTGATAGAAGTATTCCAGGCTGTAGTCTGATGAATACACCCTTATTGGTAACTTAGTTTTAATTTTGTTAAGAGCTAATGATATTAGCACTTTGATATCCTCTTCATCGAACACACCATAAAGGTCTAGGTCGTGTAATCCGTTACGGTCAAAATATATCACGGTTTTATTCGCCGTGGAGGAGTTCAGCAAAAATTCACACAGCTCGTGTATGATATGATGGTAAAAAAATCGCCTGGTGGTAGCTTCAATTTTGGGTGTTAAGATGTTGAACGCCCTTAGATCTGTGACAATCTTTTCCTCGACTACTGTCTTGAAGAAATAGTTGAAGTCAATTAACCGCAGCCGGTGCTTGGGTATTTCCAGATGCATTACATGTTAATATGGGCTGAGAACAGAACTTTAACAAGTAATCCTTATTAGTTTCAAAAAATCCATCAACGGTGCATATGGTGTATTTCCCATAGCGCGAATAGTTGCCCGGTATAGTTGGTGCGACTAAGCTGCTATCATACACAACAAAGGACCCTTCTCTGTTAATCTTAAACATAAGAAACCAAGGCTTCTTGGTGTCCTCACCTTGAGTTATCCATTTATCCAGTTGAGTACTCCGGGTGTAAATGTTAGAGAATGCGAATTCCTTGTAGTTCTTACATTCAAAGGCGATATTCTTTAGTTCGTCGGGTACAATGATATCACCAGTTGATACTAATGCCTGGCTTTGAGATAGAAACTGACGCCTAAAGTCGTTTTTACCACCTACAAATGCACCTGAATTTGGAACCCTGCAGAAGTTGAATCCAAATACAGCAGATAGGTGAATAGCGACTTCCCTTTCATACCTTTTACCTTTGTTCTTACTTGCGCTTGACATTATACATAATTACGCCGCTGCATGGGTATTTCCAATACGCGTCTAACTTTGCCCTTCTTTTTGCGCTTGCGCTTTACCATTCGGGCACCCAAGAACGTGGGCATTCTGTAATCTCCGGGTGCATATGCGGCATCACCGGTGGATGGAAATTGATTACCATACTGACCTATAGTCACGGACCCGTCTGAAAATGCACTATCAGTGCCACCAGCATAGTTATCCTCTGTTATACTGTTGAAGAAATCTTTAAAGGTTTTCATTGATTTTAATTGTAATATGTTAATATTTAATCATGGACCTAGAGAAGTATATTGAAGAACTGGATAGAGATCTAAGGGTGGATGCTTTTAACATAAAGGATGTGCAGATGGCACTCCCGTCAATAAAACACAAATGGGTAGGTCGCTTGATAAGACATAAACAAGAAGTTCAAGCTCTCATGAAGGGTCGTGAAAAGGTAAAGCGGGATTTAATTCACAAGTTGCATCAAAGCTCAGCAGTAAAGCTTTCTGATCCAGCTGCCGACCGGACCATAGAGCTTTCGGATTTCTTAAAAGAACACGATCAGCGAATTGATAACTTGAGGCTTATTATTGAGTTGTTAGAGAAGACTGAAAAAGTGTTAAGCTCAATGACTTATGATATCAAAAATATGATAGAGCTAATCAAGTTAGAGACTACATGATTAATTTTGAATTAGATAAGGGTTGTAAGCACGGTATCATTAGAGGGGATCTATTTGATGAGGTGCGAGAGCATTTCTCTGTTGAGAATGAGAGTGCCAAGTTTACACGTAGGTTTAATAGATTCATACCTAAGCGGCATTATGCTATAACACCAACAGGTAGATTTGACCCTTGTTTATATTATGAGATAGTGAAATTCTTAGTATCTAAGAATTATAACGGTGAACTTGTAGTAACTGATGAGTTCAAATCACAAATTAAACCATCTTCTGGAAAATGGAAGCACAGCCCGGTTTTTAGTGACAAACCATACAAATTGGATTTAGCGTGTCGTGATTATCAGAACGACATTGTCGAGAAGTGTTTAAGTAACGGCAGGGGTACCGTAATATTAGCTACCGCAGGTGGTAAGACACTTACAATGGCTTCTCTGTTGTCTCGCATCAGTACATTTTATAATCCTAAGGATTTTAAATGCTTGATCATTGTTCCTGACAGAGGCTTGGTTGAACAGACCTATACCGAATTCCTTACGTTTAAAGTCCCGTTCACGGTTTCCAAGTGGACCGGAGACGATGCGCTTGACCTAGGAAGTGATGTTATAATTGCAAATCTGGGAATTTTGCAAAGTGACAACAGCGACATAGGCTGGGTTGAATTTGTAGATGTTTTGCTAGTTGATGAGGTACACAAGCTCCGAAAGGGTAATAAAATCAACGATTTGATGAAACGCATTAAGACCGCTCACCGGTTTGGATTCACTGGGACTATGCCAGAGGGGTTGCTGGATCAGTGGAACATAATTGGAAAAATTGGACAAGTTTTGTATGAAAAAAATAGTCATGATTTGAGGTCTGAAAAATACATAGCGAATGCGTTGATACAGGTTTTCAATCTAAATTATAACGACAAACCGATTGCTACTAATCGTGAAAATATTTCCGATGAGTACCGAGCCGAGGTGGATTTCCTTATCGATAGTGGTTTTAGAAATAATTTCATATCGAAAATTGCAAAGCTCACATCTAAAAATTGTTTGATAATGGTAGACTATATAAGACATGGTGAGGTGTTAGAGGCGGCGCTTAATATTATTTGCCCCGAAAAGAAAATTTACTTTATATGCGGAGACGTTGAGGTAGAGGAGAGAGATAAATTACGCTCCTTGATGGAGCAGAGTAATGATATAGTTGTGGTTGCTATATCAAAAATATTCTCAACTGGCATTAATATAAAAAATTTACATTATATAATATTCGCGGGTGGTGGTAAAGCCAAGGTTAAAATAGTCCAATCCATAGGTAGAGGACTTCGTTTGCATGACAATAAAGATAAGCTTGTAATTTTTGATATAGCCGACCAAATTAAATATGGCGAGAGACATTCAAAAAAGCGGCAATTATTATATGAAATCGAGCAAATTAAATACGAAATCAAAGAAATTAAAGAGTCCTGATATTGTCAAGGTTAAGCCGCGCGTTAAGCCGTACAAGGTTAGAGCGCCTGTTATGTCTTATGATGGTGTCGTCCCTCGCAAACTAAAACCAAGAGAGAAGGAGAATTACGTAAACGGCAAAGAATTCGAGAGACAGCTGGCTGAATTTTATGAAAAGGATCAATTCAGCGATAAGCTAGCGGAGTCAGTAAGCAAAATAGCTCACGGGCTTAGCTTTGCTCCTAATTTTATCAACTACTCATACAAAGATGAAATGGTTGGTGATGCTATCGTTAAAATGTTAACAGCGGTAAGAAACAAGAAGTTCAGACTCAATTCAGGGTTCTCACCCTTTTCATATTTTACCACCATAGCATTTCACGCATTCATTAATAGAATAAAGAAGGAGAAAAAGCAGCATGAGGCCGTAAAAGAGTATAGGGAAAAAAAGTACGCGGAGATGATATGCTCGCAACATATCCCTAACGGTGGTATATATCTGGAGCCTCTTAAAAATGACGATTCAGATGAATATGACTACTGATCGAGTTTCTTCTACCACGGTGGGTATATTCTCAGACCTCCACCTGGGAGTACATCAAAATTCAAGCTTCTGGCACGACATTTCATTTAAATGGGCGGATTGGTTTGTCAATGAAATGGTCAAGCGGAATATTGATACTGTCTTGTTCTTGGGTGATTTTTTCCATTATAGAGATGAAGTCGCAGTTAACACTCTCCATGTAGGTTATAAGATACTCAAGAAATTTGAAAAATTTAATATCTATCTGATACCGGGTAACCACGATTCCTTCTACAAGGAGCACGCTGAAGTTAATTCGATTGATATTTTTAGTGGGTGGTCTAATCTTCACATCTTGAATAAAACCAAGACTATAAAGTTTGGAAATAAAACAGCTACGTTTGTGCCTTGGGGTGGTGTGATAGAGGATATTCCTTCGTCTGATTACATATTTGGGCATTTCGAGATTAACACATTCAAGATGAATGGGCATAAGGTGTGTGATAAGGGATGCAATGCGATGACTTTACTAAATAAGTCTCGTAACATATTTTCTGGGCATTTCCACCTTCGAGATGTTAGAAAATACAACGAAGGCACCATTACATATGTCGGCAATACGTTTGAGATGGACTTTGGTGATTTCAATCAGGTGAAAGGCTTACATGTTTTAGACTTTAATACCGGTGCAGTTACCTTTGTAGAAAATACAATTTCACCTAAACATTTGAAGATACCTATCTCAGAATTAGTAAAGGCGGGCATTTCTTCTGATTTGGATAAACAAAAAATTGAAAAGAATATAGTTAAAATAATAGTAGATAAAAAGGTCAGTACTGAAGTAGTTGAAAAGATTCTAACTAAGATAGCTGGGTATAAGCCTGCAGTTGCATCAGTCGAGTACGCAACGCCGGCTCTAGTGGTTGATAACACAGGGAATATTGATTGCGATCTATCAATAGTTAATATTGAAAATGTTATGGAGGAGTTTGTCAATCTGCTGGAGATAGATAATAAAGAGGATGTGTTAAAGCTGTGTGTTGAAATTCTTAATGATTCTAAATGAAGACTGTAATATTTAAAAAGATAAGTATAAAGAATTTCCTGTCGGTGGGTAATGATCCAGTTGATGTAAGCTTCAAGACCGGACTGAATATCATCACAGGGTCAAATAAGGATAAGGAAGATAGGCGCAACGGTGTAGGTAAATCCACGATAGCGGATGCCATATACTTTGCTGTGTTTGGTAATACGCTTCGCGAAATTAAGAAAGAGAACATCTCTAATAATTGCGTTAATGGTTCATGCGAGGTGGTATTAGACTTCACTGTATCAACCCCCGATAGCACGGATGAGGTTAGAATTATCAGAACATTGGAACCTTCCAAAGCTATCCTTCATATCAACGGCATAGATAAGACCCTGGACAGTATTGCCAATACTACGGCCTTCATATCAAAGATACTAAACTGTAACACAGAAGTTTTTGAAAACTGTGTTATAATGACCATAAACAATACTCTCCCTTTCATGGGTAAGAAGAAACAAGACAAACGAAAATTCATTGAAAGCATTTTTAATTTAGAGATCTTCAGCAAGATGCTATCGCATACCAAGGAGATGCATAGCACATCAAAACACGATTACGATTTGCTGTCTGGTAAAGAGGAGGAAGTTGTGTCGGTATTAGCCAACCTGCGAACCCAGCAAGCTACGTTTGCAATCAGCAAAGAAACTAAGATTAGGAATCTGAAACAGAAGCGTGATGCCGTCGCTATTGACAAGTTAAAGGCAACCTCATCTATAGATAATATAGAAAAGACCGATCTCGTTAAGGTTAGGGATTTATACACGGATAAGGTTGTTCAGCTCGAAAAGGAAAAAATTAATACATCACAGCGTCTTACTGATGTATCACAAACTGCAGCAGAACATTTAGCTAGGCAGGGATTGTTGCAAACAAGCCTTAACAAGATAGAAGCAAACAATAGCACATGCCCGGTCTGCTTGCGGGATGTATCTGACCTGGATAGAGATCACATCAACAAAGAAAAGAATCGTTTGCAGTCAGACGTAGGCGAATGTGTAAAGGTATTATTGCAAGTTAAATCTGAAAAGGCTGAGCTTAATCTCCAATCTAAAAAAATAGAAGACGGTATTAGTGAATCTAGACTGGGTATTAAAAATACAGAATTACTAGAAAGGGAGCTGTCTAATTTGAGGGTTAAGGTGGAGAGTTGCGATAAGGACATAAACACCATTGAAGAGAGTATTGCGGATGCAGTAAGTGAAACTAAGTGTTTTGATGATATAATTATACAGCAAGATGCAAAGCTCGCGGACATCATCAAGCAGGTATCCACTACTCGCACCAAGCTAGATACTCTAGATAAGGTTAAATTTGTATTCTCCGAGGAGGGTGTCAAGTCATTTCTAGTCAAGCGGATACTAGATGTGTTCAATAGCCGGTTGGATTATTATCTCAAGAAGATGGACTCAAACTGCACTTGTACTTTCAATGAGTATTTTGAGGAGGTAATTATAGATGATAAGGGGAAGCCGTCCTCTTATTATAATTTCAGTGGTGCAGAGAGAAAGAATATCGACTTGGCATGTCTATTCACCTTCATGGATATACGCAGACTCCAGGGTGATACTACATTTAACTTTAGCTTATACGATGAGCTGTTCGACTCTAGCCTAGATGAGAAGGGTGTCGATCTTGTTACCGCTATTCTGCGGGAGCGAATCGAGAAGTATGATGAGTGTGTATTTGTTATAAGCCATCGCAAAGAAAGCATTAAGTTCGCGACTGGTGATGTGATATTTTTGGAAAAGAACAATGGTGTGACCCGGCGCGTTGATTTCGTAGTGGGCGGTATTTAATATAAGATATGCTGCCGTATGCAAATCCATTTCCACAGCCATTCCCTTCGCCGTTTGCGCAACCACATCCACACACGGTACCACCTGCCGTTGCTGTCCCTCCATTACCGCCAATGCCCGAGAGCGGATTGTCTAGGGCATTGAATTATTATGCTGACTATAGTGGTTGTGGTTTTTGGCGAATGATATGGCCAGAACACGTCATAAATGCTCATCAAAAGATGACTATTCACGGTTCCACTGTAATGTCCTTTGATGAACGATACTTTCAGGGCATTAAAGCAGTAAGAATACAGAGACAAGCTACGGAACATCAATTAAACTTTGTTAGGTTCCTGCGTGAACTCGGTAATAAAATGGGATTCCGAATAATTTATGAGATCGATGATATCGTGTTCCATGAAGATATCCCTGATTATAATAAGTTTAAGACTGCCTTTATAGATCCTAAAATTCGCCAGTGTGCTCAAGACATAATGGCTATGTGTGATGAGGTTACTGTGACATGTGACTTCATGAAACAGTATTACATGGATAAGACGGGTAATAAAAATATTACGGTTATACCTAATTATCCGCCAAAGTTTTGGATGGGTAGATTTTACGACCCAGATCATGTAGATGATAACTATCGTAAATTCTGTTCAGGTAATAAGAATCATAAGCCCCGTATAATCTACCCCGGTAGTGGTGCTCACTTTGATGTAGATAACCGGGTTAAGCAAAATGATGATTTTGCGCACGTGCGAGATGTTATCGCAAAGACAAGCGACAAATATCAATGGGTGTTCCTTGGAGCATATCCCTTACCTCTTACCAACCTTGTTCGCGAAGGTAAGATTGAGTTTCATCCCTGGAAGCGGTTGTATGAGTATCCTCAAATGATTCATGACCTCAATCCTAATATAGTTGTCGCGCCGCTACAAAATAATACCTTCAACAAGGCTAAGAGTGACTTGAAATATATTGAAGCATCTTGCTATGGATTACCTAGTGTGTGTCAAGATATTGATACCTATAAAAACGCACCATTGAGGTTTACTACTGGCGATGAGATGATCGATCATATTGATAAGCTAGTTAAGTCGTCGGGTCATTACAGAGGTCACAGCAAAATGTGTCGGGCAGTGGCTGAGGATAGATTCCTTGAGAATGATGTGAACATTGACAAGTATGTTGAGCTTTACACGCTTCCGCATAAAGACGAGAAGCGTAAGCTGCTAAACGCAATCAATGTTTAGCTTGATAAGCTTGCTCGAATCATGTAATATATGATTCATGTCATACCGAGGGATAGCATATATACCTAAGCAGCAGTTGATGAGGCTGTTTACCTGGGATGAGATTGGTAATCGAACATCTGTTGACTGCACGTACGAGCCTTACATATACCTCGAGTCCACTAACAATCATGACGCTACTAGTATATTCGAGACTGGTTTGCGCAAGCGGGTGTTCAAGTATCAGGGAGATCGCTATAAGTACTTAAAAGATAACGAGACTACCCGAGTTTTCGAAAACCTTCCGCCTGCTCAACAGTTCTTAGTTGATACGTTTTGGGATAAAAACGACTTGCCTGAGTTCTCTAAGAACCCTATCAAGGTGTACTTTATAGATATTGAAACGTATAGCCCTGATTGTTTCCCTTCACCTGAAAACCCAGAGCATGTTGTAAACGTAATCACCATATATGACACTATTTCCAAACACTTCTATTCCTGGGGGTTGAAGCCTTGTCTTAAAGAGGGTGATAGCCGAACTTACGTTCACTGCAGGTCAGAGCAGCACCTTTTCGATGAATTCATGTCGTTCATCGAAAAGGATTACCCGGATATTCTCTCTGGGTGGAACTGTGAATTTTTCGATATCCCATATATTATCAATCGAATTAAAAAGTTATTTTGCGAGGAAGAAATAGGGCGGCTATCACCGGTTGGGAGGGTTTTCGCTAGAAAGGTCTTTAATAAATTCGGACGCGAACAAGACCGGTGGTATATAGATGGCGTCGCTTGCGTAGACTACATGGACATCTATCGCAAATTTTGCACAACACTGCGTGAAAGTTATAAGTTAGCCTCGATTGGTGAGATTGAACTTGGAGAGACTAAGATTGATTTTGGTGATCAAAACCTATCTAGCTTGGCTGATAACAATTGGGATTTATTTGTAGATTATAACATACAAGACGTCAACTTGCTGGTTAAACTGGAAGCAAAGTTAAGGTATCTAGAACTTCTAAGAATGATGGCGTATGCAGGTTGTACAACATTTGAAGCTGCTCTCGGCACCTTGTCTGTTGTGACCGGGCTGTGTGCCATAAAAGCTCGGTCTAAAAATTTAAAAATACCTACGTTTATTCGAGAAGATACAGGGGGAAAAAATGAGGGTGCGTACGTAGGTGAGCCTCAGCGTGGGTTTCAGGAACACATCATATCGTTTGATGCTAACAGTCTGTATCCTAACGTGATGATTACCCTGAATATATCACCGGAGACTAAGATCGGAAAGATAGAGGAGGTTACAGATGATAAGATTACAATCCATCATGTAAACGGTCAGTCATTCTCACTGACACCTAAGAATTTCAGTGCGTTCATAGATAAAGAACAGATAGCGATATCCAAAGCAAAGATTTTATTTTCTCAGAAGGCTAAAGGGATTGTCCCTGATATTGTAGATACGTTCTATCAGAAGCGAGTAGAAATGCAGCGCAAGTTGAAAGCGCTGAAAAAACGCGAGATGTCCTTGAAGCCAGATACTCAGGATTATTATGATAATAAAAAATTAATAGATTACTTAGACATTCGTCAGTTCACTATTAAGATTTTGATCAATTCTATTTACGGGTATTTCGGTAACAAGAGAGCCCCCCTAGGAGATGATGATATTGCTAGGTCTATCACCTTAACGGGCCAAGCAGTTATCAAGCATTCAAATGTTTTATTAACTGAATTCATCAAGAATAACTCGGCGCTGACAGATAAGGATTTGGAAAAGTATAGTCCTATCATTTATAACGACACGGATAGCTGCTATGTTTCTATCAAGAAAATTGTCGATCACACCGGTGTAAAGATGATTGATGCTGGTAATAATATTACGCCAGAGTACCATAAGATGGTCAAGGACCTCGAAGAGCATCTCAATGTAGGTATCAAGCAATGGGGAATTGACAATCTGTATTCTAAAGACTGCAGATTACTTTTCAAGCGAGAATTGATAGCTGACGCGGGTGTATTCCTGCAGAAGAAGCGGTATGTCGTCCGGATGTTAGATAAGGAAGGTATACCGTGTAGTAAATTTAAGTATGTTGGAGTTGAGGTGGTGAGAACCACAATGCCAGCACCCATCAAACCTCGTGTCAAAAATCTGATCGAGACGATGATCTTGACAAGGTCTCAAGCAGCGACAAATAAAATCCTCACTGAGACGTATCATACATTTAAATCTTTGCCCATTAATGATATTGCATTTGTGATGGGTATTAAGGGATATGAAAAATACGCATCCCAATGCAGCGAATTCAAAACAGCTAAGCACATGCCTATTCATGTGAAGGCTGGATATTTTTATAACAAGTTAATAGATCGATTTGATCTTGTTTCTAAGTATGAAAAAATTGGAACAGGTGATAAGATTAGATATTTCTACATCAAACAACCGAACAAATTAGGGTTGTCTGTTATCGGTTACAAATATAAGTTCCCGGTCGAACTAGAGAAAATACTAGAACCGGATCATGAAAAAATGTTTGAAAAGATTATCTTTTCTGTGATGGAGCGATTTTATGAATCGGTCGGCTGGAAAATTGCATCCCCTTCTATGGCTGCTGAGACTGACTTATTCGACTTGCTGGGAGTTTAGTTAAGGTTATAAGCTACCGGCTAGTGGTAGCTTTCTCAATTTAAGCAGCCGGTTGAACACCCTGTTGAACAGCCGGAGGAGCAACCGCGGAAGTAGTATCTGCAGCTACAGCTGGAGCAGCTACAGCTGGAGCAGCTTTTGCTGTGGCAGCATCTTTTATTTGAGTTATTATCGGGGTTAATAGGTCAGATACAGACTTTATATCTTTGGCGTCTGGTACATACGCACCCTTATCATCAATCAATTTTAATTTGATAATATCGGTGAGAAAATTCTTAGATGCAGATTGAATGATACTATTTATTCTCGCAGCGTCCGAGCCTACCATACCTTGTACAGTCGCTTGAGCGCCCGCCAAGTTTCCCGTCAAGGCTTGGCCGGTTGCTTTGAGACCTTGCCCGACGTTTTTAACGGTTTGCACCGCACCCGCCACTCTTGCGCCTACACGATCAAGTATACCTTCATTATAAATGCTTTCATAACTCTCAGTTATCCTACGTAGTTCCGCTCTATTGACGTTGCGCATGTAATTATTTAAGGTATTAGGTTGATTTTTTATATTGGAAGATTTAATATATTAGTATGAATTCACCAGTTATTGTAACGTTTATTGACCACATCGGGCGCACGATCTTCGGCGAGAAGATTTCGGAGACAGATACCCACCTCGAAGTAAAGAACCCTGCCATCATCCACGTGCAGCCGACCCAGAATGGGCAGCTTAACGTGCAGACAATTCCGCTTTTTTTCAAGGAGTTTGTAGGCGAGAAGAACCGCACAGAGGGTACTGTATGGAAGTATAACAAGGCTACCCTCGTTATTGGTATGAATATTGAGAATGATGCGCGATTGGTTTCTCAGTATCATACAGTATTCGCCGCTGCACCGGTTACAATTCCACCCACCGATCCTAAGGTCATTAAGCTTTTTGACGAGTAATATTTAGTCGAGTCGGTCCATATAAGGAAACACCCCAAGAGAATCTTGGGGTGTTTTTATTTGATTAATTTCATTATATTCATAATTTCATTGCATGGATAAAAATATTTTGAAGGTTTTAGAAGAGATAGATTCTATCAACCCTTACGCTACGTTCCTAGACAAGAGCACTCTGTCTAATGTGGATTCGTGGGTAGACACCGGTTCCATGCCATTGAATGCCATCATCAGTGGTTCATTGTATGGTGGAATTCCACGCAATAGAATTACCATGATAGGTGGTGAGTCTATGACAGGTAAAACCTATTTGGTTATTAAGACATTAGCCAATGCTCAGAAGCAAGGTTTGATCCCGGTTATATTTGACACAGAGAATGCAATTGATAAAGCGGGCGCCGAGGCATTGGGGTTAGATACGTCAGGTGTAAAGTATGTTCCTTGCTTCAGTATCGAGCAGACAAGAAACTCTATTTATAAGTTCCTAACAAAGGCCAAAGAAAGTGGCATTGAAAATAAGTTTATCGTGGCGATAGATTCTCTGGGTAATCTAGACAGCGAACTTAGCCTTAATCGAATGGAAAAGGAAAGCACCTCTATGGACATGGGTACGCGTGCTAGATCTATTAAGACCCTTCTCCGCACGTGCACTCAGTTGGCTGCTTATACAAAGACAACCTTCATCATGACAAATCATACGTATGACGATCCTAGTGCTATGTATGAATCTATAATCAAAACACAGCCAGGCGGTAAGGCAGTAGTGTTCTTGCCTAGCGTTACGGTTCAACTTGCACGTAAACCAGAAAAGGGTGATGACGGTAAGACAATGGATGCAACACTTACGGTGGGTCAGCGTAATTACCCTGGTGTAATTCTACGCGCATTAACGGTTAAGAATCGATTCATTCAGCAGTATCTTCAAACTGAGATGTATCTGAGCTTCAAGTCTGGACTAGATAAGTATTACGGTTTGCTTGACTTGGCTGTTGGGTTTGGGGTGATTATACAAAGTGGCCCTACATATAGCCTACCCAATGGTGAAAAATTAGGGTACTACTCTAAGTGGAGAAAAGATGACAATATATGGAACGCCATACTGCCCCAACTAGAACTTAAGATAAAAGAAAATTGGGCATACGGTAACAAAAACGTCGTCGAGGAAATACCCGATGAAAGTGAACAATTACCCAATTTAATTAAAGAAAAAATTAGTGATAATGTTGGAGTTAACGGTTAATATAAAAGTATGAACAAACTCAAATTAGAAATGCGTATCGTAGCCGAAACAGATCAGAAGATGATTCTTCAGACTTCCGTTTCGGTTGAATCCCTCAGCAATCTTCGCCGAACAAGCGGAGAGGCTGCCGTTAATAAGGCAGTGTGGGAGATGTTTAACCGACTGATGGAAGAGCTTAATAAGCCTGTCGAATGAGCAAGTGCGTCCTTTGCTATTCGGGCGGAATGGACTCTACGGTGCTGCTATATCATGCGGCGCGTATTCATTCAGAGGTTCATGCTCTTTCATTTGTGTATGGTCAGCGCCACTTGAAAGAGCATGAATATGCCCAGAGAAACATTAGTAAATTCAGCAAAGGTGTACACCATAGAGTTATAGATGTATCATTCTTCAAGGACGTCGCATCTATTAGTGCGCTGACAAATAATGATATTGATGTAGCAAAGGCTAAGGACGTAATGGGAGACCCTCAGACGGTTAATTACGTGCCGTTTAGAAACCTGATGCTGCTCAGTATTGCTTGCGCTGCAGCCGAAACCGTTGGTGCTGATACCGTATATCATGGTGCAGCACAAGCTGACAGTGTTGCGGGATACTGGGATGGTAGTTCACAATTTATTGATGCTATCAATCAGGTAAATTTGTTAAACCGCCGGAATAAAATTAAGATTGACGCGCCTTTGCTGAAGCTAAGCAAAGAAGAAATAATTAAATACGGTGTAGAGCTTGGAGTATCGTTTGGTGATACTTGGACGTGTTATGAAGGCAAAGAGCAAGCGTGTGGAACGTGCACTGCTTGCTCTTTGCGTTTGAAGGGATTCATTGATGCTAAAATTCAAGATCCTACCCCATATGCTAAACACATCCCGTGGGATAAGCTTATGGGCGTC
>Ga0181357_1000304_pt1 | contig 17805 bp, 23 predicted proteins | sample Fa13VDMM110DN_FD_130094 | JGI IMG/M metagenome (GOLD analysis project Ga0181357, IMG submission 130094) | Freshwater viral communities from Lake Michigan, USA - Fa13.VD.MM110.D.N | ecosystem: Environmental > Aquatic > Freshwater > Lake | place: USA: Michigan | collected 2013-09-24 | reverse complement strand
TACCAAGAAGCGTTATGCTGTGAACATCATTGATTTGGAAGGCAAGCGACTAGATGTAGATGGCAAGATTGGCAAGACCAAGGCCACAGGTCTGGACCTCAAGCGCAGTGATACCCCTAAAGTCATTCAAGACTTCTTGCTAGAAATTCTAAATAAAGTACTGGCAGGTACGCAACGAGATGAAATTATTGAACGCATTAGAGAATTCAAGTACGAGTTCAAAGAGCGTCCAGGCTGGGAGAAAGGGTCTCCCAAGCGTGTGAACAACTTGACCAAGTATGCAGCAGAAGAAGTACGTCTCGGTAAAGCAAACATGCCCGGACACGTTCGTGCCGCAATGAACTGGAATCAAATGCGCAAAATGAATAACGACAACTACAGTATGCAAATTGTTGATGGTATGAAAACTATTGTGTGCAAACTCAAGTCAAATGCACTTGGATGGACAAGCATTGGTTATCCTACAGATGAGCAAAGGTTGCCTTCATGGTTTACTGAACTGCCGTTTGATAATGGGCTGATGGAAGCAACTGTTGTGGATCAGAAAATTGACAACTTGCTAAATGTGCTTGAATGGGATCTTGCATCTGCTACCAACACAGAAAATACATTTACCAGTTTGTTTAATTTCTCATGATACTCAGTGATATTGTTAATTACAAGAACGTATTAGATGGATTAGAAAGTGATTCTGCGGCCAATGCTGTGTTGCATAAATTGGATGCTATTGTGAAATATGCACAAGACAGCGGGCTAGATAATCCAGAAATATTAGAAGCTATGATCACCACTAGAGGCAAGGTAGCCAAGAGACTTGATTATTTTGAATCTACTCTTAAAAAATTGCGACAATCTGTTTTTGAGCAGATCAAACAACACGAGCCTAAATATTTTGCCGCCAGTAGTAGTTTGTACAATCATGAAATGAAAAATGACAGTGCGGATCATATTGCACAACGGCAGATGACGGTGGATTCATTGACTGCATTATTTTTACAACAAAGACTCAAACGGTATACTAGTTGGCAACATCCTGGCATGGTCATCCGTCCACTACATGCCATGCATGTGGATGACCTGGTAGCATGCGATCCCATGTATTTTGTTGATACACATCCAGATCTATTAGACAAAATAAAAAATCAATTTACCAAAGAATATCAAGCTCGACTTTGTTACTATCACATACGAGAGTATACAAATCAAAATATTTTTTGGAATTTGCCAGCTCAACAATTTGGTCTGATTTATGCGTTTCATTATTTTAATTTTAAACCAATGGAAATAATTAAAGATTACCTTAGCGAAATTTACACCCTACTAAGGCCCAGTGGAGTTTTTGCATTCACATTCAATGACTGCGATTTTAATGGTGGAGTGAGACTAACCGAACATCACTTTTGTTGTTACACTCCGGGTAGACTGATAAAAGAATATGCACTGGCATTGGGGTTTACTATTGAATTAGATTTCAATGACGAAGCTGGCACCAGTTGGTTAGAACTACGCAAGCCCGGAACATTTGAAACCATTCGCGGGGGACAAAATGTAGCTGCAATCACTCCTCGTGAGGACATATGGAAAGAACCAATTGTTAACACTATTATGCCAACAAAGGTTGACATACCAACTAACCCAGTGTACAATCAAGTTGATATGCTGTTGGATATTAGTCGCATGTTAGAAATTGACGTTACTAATGCCACGACTAAAGGTGCTTACTCAGTAAAAAAATTACGGCGTTTGATCTCGGCACGTTTGAATTCTCAGAGTTTTCCTGAGGAGAAAATACAGAGATTACTTAATAAAAGGAACAATATATGAGAGATTACTTGTTAGATTTAGTACAACACACCCATGACCTTGGATGTATTGATTTGGTTAAAATTACCGGCACTGATGCAACCACAGCAATCAACGGCCTTGCCGAAGATAAAAGTGTAGTGGTAGAGGCACAGTTTCACAACCCAGTGCCAGCATTTATTGGTACATTTGGCATGCCAAATCTTTCAAAACTTAAGATTTTGCTAAACTTGCAAGAATACCGAGAGAAGGCCACAATCACATTGACTAAGAAAGCCACCGGCGAGCTTGATGGTCTGAATTTTGATAATGCATCCGGAGACTTCACAAACAGCTATAGGTTTATGACCACTACTGTGGTAAATGAAAAACTCAAAACACTCACATTCAACACACCAACATGGCATGTTGAATTTGCACCAACTGCGGCTGCTATACAAAAACTTCGCATGCAAGCACAAGCAAATGCAGAACACAATCACTTCCAGGCCAAGACAGAAAATGGAGATCTAAAGTTTTTCTTTGGAGATCATTCAACTCATGCTGGTAGCTTTGTTGTGCATTCAGCAGTTGGTGGCCAACTTAAACGTGCATGGTCATGGCCTGTGATACAAGTGCTTAGTATTTTGAGTCTAACTGGGGATAAGACCATGCGTATCAGTGACGACGGTGCTATGCAAATTACAGTTGATTCGGGTATTGCTGTTTACAACTATATTCTTCCGGCACAAACCAAGTGATTGAACAACTAGCTCGCAGAGGGTACGGCTACGGATCAGGTATGTTGAGTCCCGACTGTAGTCAATTCATTGTGAGCATGCCAAAGAATGCCAGTAGCTATTTGGTTGACTGGGCAGGTAGGCATGGATGGTCTAGTGCAGTGGTAGGAGATTCATGCAGCTGGCACTTGGTTCAAGAAATGATAGTTGTGTTGCGAGACCCGTTGGATCGATGGATAAGCGGCATAGCACAGTATTTAAACACCTATATTCTTAATGTAACAGGCCCCAATGGTCCTATATACAAAACAGAAGATATGACTGCACACGACCATGGCATGACTGCCGGCGATTGGATAAAAAATTACAATCAAAATAGCGAAAGACTTATCTTTGATGTGATTTCAAAGTTCGACGATCATACTTGGCCTCAACATGAATTTTTTGAAAATCTTCTTCCAGCAGTTAACCGACAATATTTTTATCTTAATAAGAATTTTGATACTCAAATAATAAATCATCTGAGATTTAAAAATTGCAATGATCTGGATCGTAACCAAGGTGCTGATCATGTTAGGATTAAACAATTACAAGAATTTTTCCGACATCGTCTAAATATTAGACCAGAACTAGCAGACCGTGTAAAATCACACTATTACAAAGATTACGAATATATCCAAGCTCTATGACACAAGATAACTTAACTGCCAAACAATTGGACTATGCTGTGTTCCTCCCGGCCATCAGCGGGTTCTATTCCACATTCATAGGCAAGCAAAGGAACGAACACTATGTAGATCCTGCACGATTTCCTCAGGGTCTCTCTGATATGGAACAACTTAACTGGCTCAACTCCACCAAGGCTTTATTCCCTTATCGCTGGTCACTTGCGTCCGGAGGCCATGCTAACCTGGATCTTAACAAACAAGATTGGTCAGAAGACATGGTACGGAACCGTGAGCCGGGCACATTTCTCTTGGGAGATTCGGGCGGTTTCCAGATTGCTAAAGGCCTGTGGGAAGGTGATTGGAAGGCTAACTCGGGTTGTGTTAAGGCTCAAAAGAAACGTGAGTTAGTTCTCAACTGGTTGGACAATGTTTCTGATTACTGTATGACACTCGATATTCCTACTTGGGTTATTCACGATACTCGTGTTTCAAAAATTATTGGGTTTAGTACAACTAATAAAAAATTAGCATTACAACAGGCAGTAGATGCCACCAAGTTCAACAACGAATACTTTATGAAGCATCGTAAAGGTGTTCGTAATGGTGGTACTAAGATTTTAAATGTACTGCAAGGTGACAATCACGACAGCGCAGACCAATGGTACGATACCATGAAGGAATACTGCGATTCCACAAAGTATCCAGACACACACTTTGATGGTTGGAGCATGGGTGGTCAGAACATGTGTGATGTTCACTTGGTGTTAAGACGCCTTGTGGCCTTGCGGTATGACAATTTGTTACAAGAGGGCAAACATGACTGGATGCACTTCTTGGGCACATCAAAGTTGGAATGGGCTGTGCTACTCACCGTGATTCAAAGGGCAGTTAGAAAATACGTTAATCCGGCTTTTACTATTTCCTTTGATTGTGCCAGCCCATTCCTCGCCACAGCTAATGGACAAGTATACTATGAAAATGTGTTTGAACATGATTCAAAGTGGTCATATCGTATGGGTCCCAGTGCCGATGACAAAAAATACAGCACAGACACACGCAAGTGGTCAACCGGTGTTATTGCAGATGGAATCTATCCACGCTGGGAAGATAGTCCATTAAGCAACTTGTTCAAGATGAAAGATATTTGTATTTACAAGCCCGGCGATCTAAATAAGATTGGCAAAGAAGGCAAGACATCTTGGGACAGTTTCGCATATGCTTTGCTCATGGGCCACAATGTTTGGATGCACCTGACTGCTGTACAAGAAGCCAACCGACGGTTTGATGCAGGAGAACATCCTGCAATGATGCGCCGTAGCACAGGTGATTATGCTCGATTTGAAGACATTATAGAAGCAATCTTTGCTGCACCAGATCGAGCAACTGCCGAATCCATTATTGAAACATATGATAGCTATTGGATGGAGATTGTAGGCACACGAGGATTCAAAGGTAAGAAAACGAAAAATTCAAATACTAAGTTTAATGTATTTTTCTCAGCTGCACCAGAAGAGCTTGACACAGACCCCGAAGATCTGTTACAATCTGAAGCATTGCAACAACTTGAGAGCGAGCAAATCAAATGATTCGACAAGGACATGATAACGTTAACTTCTTCACAGGAACCGAAGTAGAGCACACTCCTGCATTTGGAAAACAAACTCTATTTGTGGTCGGTATACAATCAACCGATGATATTGGTGCAAATATCGGTAGTGGTAAACTGGTCGAACATATCTATTTTGGAGCCAACATGAGTTTTCCAAAATTAGGTATAAATGACAGCGACGGATGGGGACCATGGGAAAAAATGATTAAAACTTTTCTTGACTATGGCTATTTTTGTACGTTGGACATTGATGTCAGTTGTGCTGAAGGGTTGTTAGAAAGTGGGCTGTGTGAGTATCCAAACTTTATTCCAATGATTTCAGTTAAACTGCCGTACATACACCAGTTGGGATATAATGCCACGGTCAAGCTGGATGACAAGGATTTTGCCGCAACCAATCACGGTGTATGGTGCCACAATTTGCATGATCTCATGAATAGAAAACAGTTTACTTCCTGGGATCAATATACCAAAGACGAGATAGTGAAATGATTATCATTAGTTTTCCTACCGGTTGCGGCGGAAACTTTTTGGGTGCGGTGACTGCATTAATTTTCAAGCAACAACATAATCTAATCAAACATGACGGTAGTATGCACTTGACCAACAACGGATATCATTATCTTGTTCCAGAATCTGCAGATAACGGTGTTACTTCCAATTTAAATCATCTTAAATCACCAGACGTTGACATCGGCACAGTGCATATGAAAGATATAAAATCTATAATAGAAACATATCCTGATTATAAAGTAATTGCTGTTGTGCTTGACAAAAGTGATTTAGATATACAAGAGCATAACTTTAAAACCAAGACCATACCGCAAATGTGGTCCAAAGATTGGTACAACCAATATCGGTCAAAGTCCTATCCTGACTTTGATCCTGACATTTCAAAAATTCCACAAGACATTGTAAATGACATACTGGCAATCAACAGACGACACATACAAGAATGGGAATACACGTTTCCGGAGGACATGACCAATGTACTGTGTATCAACTATCGAGAATTGTTAACCGGTGACACATTATTGGAAAAAATTAAACATTTTTTTAAACTTGGCGAGTTTGATCAATCAGTTTATTGGCTGGTTAATAAATATCGTCGATCACAACAAAGGATAACATGAATCAACAAGAACGCGAAACCATAGAAAGAATCAAACATCATGCCCAAAGACGAATCTGGGTCACCTTCCAAAAAGAAGGAATCCACTGCTACCCCGCAGCCGCAACAGATCCAACCCTTGCGACGGGCGATGAGTATGATGTTAGTTTCCTTAGTGCTCCTCACCGTCATATCTTCCACTTCCGGGTGTGGATTGATGTGTTCCACGATGACAGAGACATCGAGTTCATCCAGTTCAAACGATGGCTTGAAAAACTCTATCGAGAAGGCACCGTCCAACTCGACTATAAATCCTGTGAAATGATGTCGGACGATTTGTATTTGCAAATTGCCGCAAGGTATCCTGGACGTGCAGTCTGGATTGAGGTCTCCGAAGATGGTGAAAACGGAGCTCTCATTAAATATGAAATTCACCGCCCCAGTATCAATATTTCTATCTAATGAGTGTGGTAATTGTTGCTTACCCACCTAGTGGAGGGGGCAATCATCTTAAAAATATTCTTTGTCTGGATCCAGCCTTTGCCAACAGCAACGATCTAAATCGAGACAACTATGTTCAAGGTGATAGAGAAGTTCATTCTACCCCGGGTCGTAACTTACATGATCAACGGATAGCAGAAGCTGAATCAGCCACTCGGGATTATATTTTGCACGGCCACTTTGGAGAACTAGCAATGTGGCGCAATCGTATCAATGCTATTGCAAACAAACGGTGGATTGTGCTTTCAATTGACAGCACACGTGATAAGAATTTACTTAACTCTCGGCAACATCAGTTAGGCCAGTTTGGGCATGAATATTATCTAACAGAAGAGCAGCCTTATCTTTATCATGCCGACATTTACCAAACATACTTTACTAGTACACCTGAAAACGTTTATACTATAGCGTTGAATGACTTTTGGCATGGAGACCTTGGACATTATAAAATTATTGAACAACTTAATAATTTTCTAAATAAAAATGTCGATGTCTCCCAGGCACAAGTTTTGCATCGCCATTGGCATACCAACAACAACATCATTGATTTTTATTAAAAGGAAACAACATGGCCAAGCCCATTATCAAACCCAACGCTCGCACACAACAAGTATTGGAGGATCTCGACTTGTACCGAGAATTTTGCGTGTCGTATGGGTATCGATGCAACGAAGCGGATCTGTATAACTTCCGTAGTTATGCATTTCAGCAGTTCAACAAACATGCTCAGAATAAATCTGTGAAGAACATGTGGGATGAAGATGCTCGTCGCTTTGCCGGAAGATTCTAATGAGAAAACTATTTTACATGGGCCTGGAAAGTTATGAGGCCCGTTATACCTTACAACTCACAGAGTGGAACCGGCGTGTGTTTGATCGCCGTGGACTGGACGTTGTTTATGTGCCTGGTGTCACTATTGACAACACACAGGCCATCTCTGTAGGCCAAGTGTTAGACGCACACGGACGCAGTTTCTTTGCCATGAGCCAAATGATGAACTTGGTTCAGCTCATGAAGAACGGTGATGTTGGTGGTAACGATGTGATCTACTTCGAAGACATGTTCCAACCAGGCTTTGAAAGCCTTGGTTATATCATGAATCAGATTCCTCAGGAACAATGTCCCCGGATCTATGTTCGTTGTTTGGCACAGGCCATCGACCCCGATGACTTTGTGCATGTTTGGGGTATGGCAAAGTGGATGAACTTGTATGAACAAATGGTCAATGAAATGGTGGCTTTCTCGGGGGGTGCAGTATTGGCAACCAATGAGGAAATGGTTGCGCACATGCGAATTGCTGGATGGACTGCTCCGATCTACAACATTTCCGGTCTTGCATTTGGAAAAACAGAAGTCTTGGAGCGGATCGGTGGACTGGAAAACATCACGCCCTTTGTTCAACGTGCCCGCAGAGTCGGCTTCGCAGCTCGTTTTGATCAGGAAAAGCAACCTGGCTTCTTCATGGACCTTATTGAAATGTATAGCGAACTCACCAGCGAACCTTGTGAATTTGCCATATACAGCGGTGGACCTTTACGATCCAATAACCCTGAGTATGTTGAACGTGCCCGCCGTATGGAGGCGGAGGGGAAAATCAAGATTTATGACAACATAAGCAAGAATGAATACTATGCTCATCTCAACAATACTCGTGTATTGTTTAATTGTGCGCTACAAGACTGGGTGTCTAACACCGTATCGGAGGCCGATACTCTTGGATGCAATGTGCTATATCCAGCGTATCGCAGTTTTCCTGAAACCTTCGCGAACGATCCTAATAGACTGTATATTCCCTGGAGCATAGATGATGCTTATCACAAAATGCAAAACCTCTTGCGAGAGCCGCACCACAACATGGGACTTATTAGCAACTGGAACAATGCCACTGTGGATCGTGTTGTTGATATTATTTCTGGACAAGGTGAGCAGTGGAATCGAGCAGGCAATCGCTATCGTGACCACGTTGCTGGGGCAAAATACTAAATGGCGACTGTGATTGTGACCGGCTCGGCTGGATATATTGGTGGTCAGACCATGCTGGAATTGAAAGATGCTGGCTATGAAGTGTATGGTATTGACCGTAGAGAGCCTCCTGCACATCTGCGTGGCATACCCAATGGATTTTTGTACCAGGACTTTGAAAGTGATGTGGCACTAAGTTGGATTATTGCCAAGCAACCTGATGCTATCATTCACTGCGCTGGCACCAGTCTTGTGGGTCCTTCAGTAAAGAACCCTAGCGAATACTACAACAACAATGTGGCAAAGACATTAAAATTATTGGACATTATTAAAAATAGTTTGCCTAAGTGTAAATTTGTTTTTAGCTCTAGTGCTGCCACATATGGCGACCCCATTATGAATCCCATACACGAAGTGTATCCTCAACAACCTGTCAGTCCATACGGCGAAAGCAAGCTGATGATTGACATGATGTTGGAAAGCTACCACCGGGCATACGGCACTGACTATGTTAGTTTCCGTTACTTCAATGCGTGTGGTGCAGATCCCAAAGGTAGACACGGTCAAGAGCCAGGTGCCACACATGTAATTGCCAAATTGTTAGAGGCCACAAGAGATGATGGACAGTTTAGAGTATACGGTGACGATTACCCTACAGTGGACGGAACTTGTGTGCGTGATTATGTGCATGTGGCTGATATTGCAAGGGCTCACGCCTTGGCATTGTATCATGACATTCCTGCAGGGGTATATAACCTTGGATCAAATCAAGGCACAACTGTCAAACAAGTAATAGAGCAGGCAAGAATTATCATTGGTAAAATGCCCGACATCGGCACAGAAGCTCGCCGAGCAGGTGATCCGCCTGAACTAACTGCAAATCCTGCCAAATTTGAGTTGGTTGCAGGAGCATGGCGTCATCATGATTTAGATGACATGATACAACACGCATGGGCATGGTATGTTTGACAAGATAAAAAAGTTTGAAGAAGAACTAGCAGAGTTCACAGGAGCACCGTATGCAATCATGACTGATTGCTGTACACATGCCATTGAACTTTGTTTAAGATATGATCAGGTAAAGGAAGTTGTAATGACTCCGTATACCTATCTCAGTATACCTATGACCATGCATAAGTTAGGCATCAAGTATTCTTACAATGATGAAGAATGGACAGGAGAATATTCGTTTGGGCTAACACGCATTTGGGATAGTGCTCGTAGAATGGAAAAGGACATGTATCGACCAGGCATCATGCAGTGTTTGAGTTTTGGACATGACAAGCCTTTACATATAGGCCGTGGTGGTGCTATAATACTTGATGACAAAGCAGCATATGACACAATGATTTGTATGCGCTACGACGGTAGAGATCTAAATATCTCACCATGGCAAAGTCAGAAAGAGTTTCAAGTTGGATACCATTACAAGCCCACACCAGAAGAAGCCATACAAGGACTAGCATTGTTACAAGGCCTTAGAGAATTTTGTCCAAAGTCCAAATATGTCAAGTATCCAGATTTAAGAAACATAACTATCAAAGAGTAATATGACAGAAAAAAACTTATCACAAGTACTTCGTGAACGCATGCAGACAGACAACAAACGATTCTGGGCAGGTGACAACATTAGTGAGTACATTGACGAAGATATCAAAGAAGGATTGATCAACGAAGCTACTGACATATTTGAACAGGTGCTTGATGTATTGTTAATCGATAGAGAAAATGATCCAAACTCAAAAGGTACCGCAAAACGTCTTGCCAAAATGTACTTTGATGAAATTATGGCTGGCAGATACGAGGCAAGCCCTAATGCTACAGCTTTCCCAAATGACACAGACGGAGCATACGAAGGCATGTTGGTGGTGCGTTCAGAGCTTAAGAGCATGTGCAGCCACCATCACCAACCTGTTACGGGTGTGGCTTACATTGGAATCATTGCTGGTCCTAAACTCATCGGTCTATCCAAGTATACCAGGATTGCACAATGGTGTGCCCGCCGGGGCACTCTCCAAGAAGAGCTATGTATGGATATTGCTCGCGAAATTGAATTTGCGACCGGGTCCACGGATGTCGCAGTTTATATACAAGCTACCCATGGTTGTTGTGAGAATCGCGGTATCATGGCTCACTCTAGTCTCACCCAAACAACGGTATTACATGGTGCTTTTAAAACAGACCAAAGCGTGAAGAAAGAGTTCTTTGACAACATCAAACTACAGCAGGACTTTGCACCACGATGATAATTATTACCAATTGCGCTGGCGACATTCAGATGCCAGCAGAAGAAGGATTGTTGGAATGGTTGCAGACCAACTATCCCTATTCCCAATACCACCTGGAGGAAATTTAAATGGGAAAAAAGAGACCCAAGATGTCTAAAGCAGACTCAGACGAACTCGAGGCGTTGAAACAGGAATTTGAAACATTAACCACAGAGGAAAATCAAATGGCAAAATCAAAAGCAAAAGTAAAGACCCCAGGGTCAGTTAACCGACTTAGCGACAAGCTGGTCAAGGTCAATGAAAACTTTACCATCAACATGTATGACAATGGCTACATGATTGAAGTTGGCGGTAGAGACGACGAAGACAACTGGAAAACTTCCAAGATCATTGTTGACACTGTGGACGAACTGTTGGTGTTGGTGCGCGAAGCAACCGAAATTGAAAGGGCAGAATAATGGCTAAGATTGTACCTTACGAACAAGCGCCTTATCAACAAGGCTACGAGCAGGCCAAGGCCGGCGAAAAATGCAATAACCCGTATCTGAAACTGCAAGATGCCGAAGCAGATGCTGACGACTTCCAACGTGGATACGACAACGCGGTAGAAGAGCAGGATGACTGATTTAGAAATTGCATATCAACAAGATATTGCACCCTGGGATGACCGTGTGGAAGAACTGTCAGACTTTCACGTGGCTGTGTTTCGTGATCGTTATCCTGTTACGCCCGGTCATTTGCTATTTGTGCCACAGTACAATACTGATGCGGTAATTACGGACTGTTTTAACTCAGCCATGCGGCATGGTCGGCGCATGGTAGCTGATGGCAAGTGTGCGGCATTTAACATTGGCATCAACATGGGGCGCGACGCAGGTCAAACTGTGATGTATCCGCATGTGCATTTGATTCTGCGCCGTGTGGGTGATTGTGCTGACCCCGTGGGTGGTGTGCGCGGTGTGATAGCCGGTCAGGCCAACTACAAAACAGCAGGCTATCAGAAACCTGCATAAGTATTCTTTTAAGCGGTCTGTCCGGCATCATCCCGCTATACAAACTCTGCTGCCTATGCTATAATACATAGGAGGACAATATGGCACTACATCAACCTGTACAATACATGTACACCAGCACCAAAGAGTATCACGATGCTTTTCCCTGCGCATACCGTCAATGGCGTGCCGACAGTCACTGCAATTTGATTCACGGTTACTCATTCTCAATGAAGTTTTACTTTGGCACAAACCATTTGGACGTGCGGAACTGGGCTGCCGACTACGGCGGCCTCAAAGAACTCAAGCAAACATTAGAAGATCAATTTGATCACACCTTGCTGGTATCTGCAGATGACCCAGAGCTAGAAACATACAAGTTATTACAAGAAAAGAAAATGGCCAAACTCACAATCCTACCTCGACTGGGTTGTGAAGGCCTAGCAGACATGCTGTACAAGTATGTGAACGGTGTTTACATTCCAGACCATTGGGGTCCGGGTGAAGCAGAGCGTCTCTGGTGCTATCGTGTGGAAGTACGTGAAACCCAGAGCAATATGGCCTGTAGAGAAGGCCATCGCGAGTGGATGGAAGATCTGTTTGCTTAATATAACAAGGAAAAATCATGTTAGATCGAATCTTAAACGGCGTTGACCGTGCATTGGCCTACAAGCTCATGCTGGCACATATCATTATTATTGCTATCAGCAACTACATTGTGCAGTACAAATTTTCAGTGTTTGGTGCACCATTGGCAGCAGCCGCGTTTACATTCCCATTGGTGGTTGTGTTGACCGACTTGACTGTGCGAATGTTGGGCAAACAAACTGGTCGTGCTGTGATTGCATTGGCATTTATTCCTGCTATCATTGTGTCAATGGCAGTGGTCAAGCTAGGCGGTGCACCTGATTCAGTGGCCTTTCGTATTGGCCTCGGTAGTGGTTGTGCATATTTTATCAGTAACTTGTTGGATGTGTATGTGTTCCAATACATTCGTGAGAAGTATGCCACTTGGTGGATTGCACCTGCGTTGAGTTCAATTGTGAGCACATTCTTTGATACCTATGTGTTCTTCTTTACTGCATTTGCATATGGTGCTAATGAGTTTATGGCTGCCAACTGGCACATTGTTGCAACCAACAATTCAATCAGCAAAGTTATTGTGAGTCTCTTGGTTATCCTGCCTGCTTACGGTTTGTTATTGAATCATTTGCAGAAGCGCATAGCAGAAAACACAGAACACGGATAATTTCAAAATATGAGCACAGATATTTCAATCTTGTTGCCCACACGTGGTAGGTCAGACATGCTCATGCGTAGTCTGACCAGCCTGCGTGATTTGGCCACTGACTTTTCTACCATTGAAATTTTGTTCGGTATGGACAAAGATGATGCCGTGGGACTTGAAAACATGTTGCATCATGTAACACCTTGGATTAAGACACACAACATAGCACACAAAATTGTGATATTTGAGCCCATGGGCTATCACAATCTACATCGTTATATAAATGGTCTAGCTGAAAATAAAAATAGCCAAAGCAATTGGTTGTTCTTTTGGACAGATCTTGGTATAATGAAAACACAAGGCTGGGACACTTATATACGTGCCAAGACCGGCGAATTCAAATTGTTAAGTGTGGTAACACACAATGAACATCCGTATTCAATCTTTCCTATTATTCCTTGTGAATGGTATGAAACTCTGGGTCATATCAGTCAACACAGCCTTAATGATGCTTGGGTTAGTTCTATTGCATATGCCCTGGATATTTTTGAAAGATTACCTGTTTATTGCGATCATGAACGCTTCGATCTTACTGGCACCAACAATGATGACACTTATCAGCGCAGAATTGTGCTAGAAGGTGACCCGAGCAATCCTCTAGATTTTAACTATCCAGAAATTGTACGATCAAGAATGAATGATGCGGGTAAATTAGCACAATGGTTGCAGGATGTGAAAAATCAAGATATGAGTTTCTTTAGAGAATGTTGCGACGGCACACGTGATCCTTGGGTTAAAATGCGGGCTAATGACCCCAATCAACAAGTAACAGCTACCTTGAAGACTGATTAAATAAAGCATGACCAAAAGAACTATAAGTTTTGTGCAGCCCAACTTTCAACAAGGGCCTAAAGAATTCAACGCCTACTACTTGCCATATTCAGCAGGCGTGATATTGAGCTATGCCTTTGGCTTTGAGCATATAAAAAACGCCTGGGAAATTGATGAATTGATCTGGCGCAGAGAACCTATTGAGGAAATAGCTACAAGATTGCAACACAATGACATTGTGGCATTCAGTGCCTATGTGTGGAATCATAGATACAATTACAAACTGGCTGAACGAATCAAAGAACTCAATCCTCGAGTAAAAATTATTTTTGGTGGGCCTGAACCTGCTATTACAGATCCCAAGTTGTTTGAAAAAGAACCGTTCATGGATCTTGTGAGCAAGATGGAAGGCGAGATCACCTTCAAACGTATTCTAGAAGACTTTGACACTGACTTTACACATATTCCGGGCCTGTTGATAAACACACCCGGCGGCCTGGTAGACACTGGTGACTGTGCAAGAATTGATGACTTGGATCAAATTCCTAGCCCTTATCTTGCTGGTATTTTTGACAAGATTATGGCCGAAAATCCTGATGTGATTTGGAATGCTACATTAGAAACCAATCGTGGATGTCCTTATCAGTGTACCTTTTGTGACTGGGGCAGTCTCACTTACAACAAGGTCAAGAAGTTTGAACTTACCAGAGTGTTCCATGAATTAGAATGGATCGGCGAGCACTGCGGATTTGTCACAATCACAGACGCCAACTTTGGCATGTTTATTGAACGTGACAACATGATTGTGGACAAGCTGATTGAAGTGCAAAAACGTTGGGCCAAACTGGCATCCTTCTCCATGACATGGGCCAAGAATCAAAAGAACGAAGTGGTGGGCATTGTGAAGAAACTGATTGACGAAAGTCCTAACTTTGGTCAAGGTCTCACTGTGAGTGTGCAAAGTATGGATCATGATGTGCTGGAAAACATCAAGCGCAGAAATCTTGATCAACACAAGATTGACGAAATTTTTGCCTTGTGTGATCGTAGCAACATTCCAGTATACACAGAAGTTATTTTGGGCTTGCCTGGTGAAACAGTAGAAACTTGGAAGGACGCCTTTTGGCAGATCTTCCGTGCAGGCAATCATACAGGTGTGAACATTCTTCAAGCACAGTTGTTGGAAAATGCCGAAATGAATCTCTTACAAAAGAGAATGTGGAAGCTGGATTCAGTTCCGGTGTACGACTACATGAGTGGCAGCTACGGCGATGTGGACTTGAGCGAGTGTGTGGATGTTGTGGTGGGCACCAAAGACATTCCTAGAGAAATGATGCTAGACACTCTGGTATGGAATAGCTTTATACAAACATTCCATATCAATGGGTTGACCACTTACATTGCCAGATACCTGGCCAAGGCACACGCTATTGACTACAGTGAGTTCTACGACGACCTGTACAAGTATGTCCAGAGTGATGTATGGTTCCAACAACAGTTTGCCGAAACACGCAATTATTTTGAAAACTGGACCACAGACGGTCGCATCAATCATCCACGAATTGGCAACATTGAAGTGTTTGGATGGAATCTTGTGCATCGTACAACCTTGTACATGCAACAGCATCAAAAGATCAATCATGTGTTCAATATTATTGACAACTTTGTGAGATCCACGTATACTATTGACAGCAACATACTAAATCAGTTGTTGCAGTTTCAACGAAAGTATGTGATTGATTACAAAGATTTGCCTGCATTGCCGCTCCAACAAAAGTTTGATTATGACTTCCTTGGATACTTGTTAGATAATGCCAACATCAACACACCATGTGTGTATAGATTTGATAGTGTAGAAGATAAAACCATGGGCATGGATCGATTCTTAGAGAACATGTACTTTGCTCGCAAGCGGAATTTTGGAAAAACAACAATAACAAAAACTAATTTGGCTACCTTACCTGAAATAGAATATGACAACAGAGAACTTATTACCCCCTGATAATCCCATCGACATCAGTATTTTATTGCCCACCCGTGGCAGACCAAAACCACTAGAACAATGCTTGCACACTTTATTCGACCAGGCCAAAGACCCCAGTCGAATCGAAGTGATGTTGGCATTTGACAATGATGATGCTGAAAACATTGCATACTTTGTAAAAGTTATACAGCCCTATCTTGATGATCTTGGTGTAGAATACAGCGCCATACAGTTTGAAAGATTGGGATACACACGGTTAAATGAGTATCTTAATGAACTGGCCCAGCACAGTCAAGGCTCTTGGCTGTTCTTTTGGAATGACGATGCTGTGATGAAAACACAGGATTGGGACCAAGTGATTCGAGACAATGCTCAAGAGTTTTACTTGCTACGTGCCGAAACCAATCACGAACATCCTTATGCTATCTTTCCTATCTTGCCAAAGAAATGGGTAGAACTCACAGGACACTTGAGCCCACATCAAATTAACGATGCATGGACTAGCCAAGTGGCTTGGATGTTAGATATTGTAAAAAATATTCCAGTAATGATTCATCATGAACGATACGATCTTACTGGTGAAAATTTAGATAACACCTTTAAAGACCGTATTATGTTTGAAAACATGTCCGGTAATGATCCTAGAGACTTCAATCACAGTACCTGGAGAAATCGACGAATTGCCGAAACAGAAAAGATTGCCAAGTATCTTGAAAGCATTGGACGAGACACGTCATGGTGGAGAAATTCCATAATAGGCAAAAATAAAGATGTTTGGTCTCGCATGGCAGCAACTGATAAACACAAACGACTAAGACAATGGAAGATTGAACATTTTGAGTAACGCACTATTAGACAAAATTGTACAGTACTGGGATCGCCAGCCCTGTAATATTAACCACAGCGTCAGCGAAGTTGGCACCGAACAATTCTTTAACGAGAATAGTGAAAAACGTTACTTTGTTGAACCACACCTTAAAGACCTAGCACAGTTTCATTTGTATGCTGGCAAGCGTGTGTTAGAAATTGGATGCGGCCTTGGAGCAGATGCAACTGAATTTGCCAAGCATGGTGCTGAGTATGTGGGTATTGATCTCAGTGGCGAAAGCATTGCATTGTCTAAAAAAAGGTTCGAAGTGTTTGGACTAGAAGGTCAATTTATTCAAGCCAGTGGCGACGATAACCTATCACACCTAGGTAAATTTGATTTGGTTTACAGTTGTGGTGTGTTACATCACTATCCTGCAATTGACCGAGTTATTGATAACATACACGGACTAACAGTAGACGGTGGCGAACTGAAGTTTTTGGTATATGCCCGCAACAGTTGGAAGTATGCAATGATCCAAAAAGGCCTAGATCAATACGAAGCACAAGCTGGTTGTCCGTATGCCAAAGCCTATACAAAAGAAGAAATCTATCAGTTGCTAGAGGGCAAATTCCAGGTAGGTCGCATTAGACAAGCGCATTGTTTCATGTATAATGTATCTAAGTACAAGCAAGGTATCTATGAACTAGAGCCTTGGTTTGAAGCAATGAGCGAAGAAATGCGTCAAGCAGTTCGCGAATACTTGGGTTGGCATCTACTGGTTAAAGCAACAAAGATATGAAATTAAAAGTCAGTGAGTTATTTTATTCTGCACAGGGCGAAGGACGCTTTGTTGGCGTTCCTTCAGTGTTCTTACGCACATACGGGTGCAATTTCACTTGCTCGGGCTTTGGCTGCGCTCCAGGTGTACAGTCTACCGAAGCAGATGAAGTGGCAAAGAACATACACCTGTACACAGATTTTCTTGAACTGCCGCTTGTGAACACCGGATGTGATAGCTATGCTTCATGGCATCCTGCATTTAAGGACTTGAGCCACACACTCACACATGATGAACTGATTAAAAAGATGTTGGCTCTTACTCCTAACAAACAGTGGGAACAAGACAACGGCAATGATGTGCATCTTGTGATCACAGGTGGTGAACCGTTGTTGGGTTGGCAGCGTGGTTACGAAGAACTGCTGTCGCAAGGCGGCATGAGTGATTTGAAGAACATTACATTTGAAACCAATGGTACTCAAAAGCTACAGCCTAAATTTAAAGAGTATTTGACAGACTGGGCATTTGGTAGCGACGAGAGAGAAATTACTTTTTCAGTAAGTCCCAAGCTGTCAGCATC
>Ga0181357_1000302_pt1 | contig 17844 bp, 18 predicted proteins | sample Fa13VDMM110DN_FD_130094 | JGI IMG/M metagenome (GOLD analysis project Ga0181357, IMG submission 130094) | Freshwater viral communities from Lake Michigan, USA - Fa13.VD.MM110.D.N | ecosystem: Environmental > Aquatic > Freshwater > Lake | place: USA: Michigan | collected 2013-09-24 | reverse complement strand
TTTATAATTTTTAACAACATCTCTCATGTATCCAATTGCTTGTGAATAATCTATAGTAAACCATTTAGACTCTTCATTAAGAACGCCTTTCCAAGCAGCTGATTTATGCACGTTTGTTAATTGTCCAGAGACTAATATAGAAGATTCTGTATTTAAAAAATCTAAATGCCCAGACCAGTTAGTAGTAATAATTGGCTTACCGGTACTAGCAGCTTCTAATAATGGTCGGCCGAAGCCTTCACCTTTAGTAAACGATATATGTACTTTAACTTTATCATGATTATATAAATCATTCATTTCTTCGTCAGTGAAATCTCCATACGCTATATATACATCAGGTAAGAGTTTAGATCCTATAGACTGCTTAATACTATTAATTTTATTCATAATAGTATTTTGATCTACTACAGACGGTTGACCTCCTGAAGTTTTTAATATAAGCGCCGGAGGATTTGGTTTGCCTTCAAATGCCTCGTAAAATGATTTAATTAAGCCGGATATATTTTTTCTGTCTTCAAATATAGCACCAGGTAGCCAATGCCCTACAAACAGAAAACAAAAATCATTTTTAATTCCTTTAAATAACATTTCAATATTAGTCTCTTTAGTATATTCTTTTTTAAATTTATCTAATCGAATACCTTCAAATAAAACTTCAATTGGTTTTTCTAATTTTAGTTGTCCTAAATCTTGTCCTGCAGGATTTTTTTTAATGTATGCTGAATTTTCAAATACTGCTTTAGCGTGTTTTGAAGATGTTAAAATTAAATCCATTTTATTACATCCTTCAATCCATGAAGCATCACATAAATTAGTTTCAATACCAGCTGTAATGCCAATATTGAACTTTCCATGTTGTTGAAACTCACTAGGAATTGTTACTTGCATAAATATTTCTGGCTGTGCTTGTAATTGAGTTGTTAATAATCTAGATATAATATCATCATCGTCATTAGTTAATGCATTCATTGGCGTACTTCCCCATTGAGTACTTATAATTTTTATATTGTATTTATCTAATGCAATAAGTGCTCGAACTAAATCTCGAGATCTTTCGCCGTATCCACTGCGCGTAGAAATAGGTGCTTGAAACACTAATACTGGTTTTTTATTTTCTTCCATAACTTTTATTTTAAATTTTAATTAGTTTGATACGGTCTGCCGGCTTCCATTTTTCAAAACATGTATTAATATCTTTAATGAAATTGCTACCCATTGATTCTGCTGATAGGCCCGTGTCATGATTCATAAAATATTCACGACCAGCTAATCCAGCTTCATTACGATCAGATTCAGGCATCATGTACCAATAATATATTGCTTCAGCACAATCTTTATAACATACAATATCATCAAAGATATATGGAGTAGATACAGATCCTTGAAGAGTTCTTACTGCAGGAAATACTGGTTTAACCCAACTGCCACAATTTGTATATTTACCTTCTGCGTTAGTTTGAAAATCGTCAGTGTAATCGTCAGCTGTTAAATAAGTATCGTCTTGTTTTTTAAATCCACATTGATCTTGCAATCCTCCAGTTACATTAACTACAATTGGAGTGCCAGCCATTACAGACTCAGCGGTTCCTAATCCAAAACCTTCATTAGAAGCAATATTGGCAGTAATGCCGGCCATATTATAAAAATAATTAAGTTCTTTTATTGATACCGCTCTTTTATTAGTAAATGATACAGGATACATTGGACATAACTCTTGCACCACTGCAATTAAATCTGTTCCATTTTCATCAACTGGATCTGTATGTAATAACAATAAACATGTTTTTGCTTGCTCTTTAGTTAATTTATCACAAAAAGTTTTATAAGATAAAATTAAATCTGAAGTGTGTTTTCGACGAATATTTCTAGAATTATAAAATACTATAAATTTCGTTTCTTTAGGTAATGTGTTTGTTTTAAATTGACTATATGCTGCATAATCGTCATGGGTTTGTGTGATTGGAAAAAACGATTTATGATCGATACCGTGAGGTACATATGTAATTTGCCAATCTTTATAATCACACTCTTTTAAAACTTGCTTAACAATATTGTGCGTTTGTTTTGAAATACACATTAACAAATCACACGATTGATAAAATGGTTTGTTCCATTTAGGATATGGAGTGTCGTCCCATATAGTATAATACATCAATGGCATTGATTGACGTAATTCTTGTTCCATAGCATAAAGCCAGCCCCAAAATCTAGGATCAGTAAAATGAAGTATCGCATCTGGACGTTCAATATTAATGATGTTGCGTAATGTAACAGGGTCGCCATATCCAGAATTACAATAAATTCTTACGTACGCGTCTTCAACTCCAGTTTGTTTTTGTATGTCTTGAGATAAATCAAAACACTTACCTGCATCAGGATGATTTACTGCGGCTCCTAACTGTACCCAATCAAATTCTTTTACTGAGTTCATTACAAATTCACGCGACATTGTCGCAATGCCAGACCATTGGCGCAAATCGTCAGAAAGTAATAATATTTTTTTCTTTGACATAACCTTTATTTTATTTTATATAAATATAATGTTTTTTAAAATTTAACTTATTTTTTATGTCTAAAAATCCATTTATCTATAGGCCAGAATAAAACAGCACCAATTATATTAAATAAAAATATTGATGCCCAATATGGCAATCCACATATATCAGCAAATAGATACATTAATGGTATAGTAACGATTGTGCTTAACTGCCATTTTCCATGATAAATTAAGTATTGTTTCCAGTTTGATTTTTTCATTTGAGTATTATTAAAAATTAATTAAGCTTTTTCAGTTACTATAACTACTGGTTTAGAATGTTTTTGAGCCATAGCAATTGCGTGATATGTTCCTTTAGAAGGACTGCTTGTATCAACAAATGCAATCATTTTATCTACATACTTTGCAAGAAGCTCATTTCTATGAAATAATTGAGATACGTGATATGGCTTATTGTAATATGACTCAGACATTATTGAATATAAATTTTTTACTGTATGTGCTGGATTAAATTCTTTATATAATAATCCAAATTCTAACGCATATTTTTTTACATACTTATCAGCACCTTGTTTCGTTCCCCCTGATATAATTTCAATTGAATTTCCAAAAGTTTGCTTTAACTTAAAAATCATATCTCGTATTTTTGTTTTATTCTCATATGTTCTACTACCACATAACGCAATTCTGCAAATACTACCATCTTTACTAATTTCCATTTTACGCATTACCTATTTAATTCTAGTTGCTTTTAAACATAAATCTTCTCTATCATTAAATGCACAATATTTACAATTTTTAAATCCTTTTTCAGCAACAGCAGGAAACATTCCGGTGGTGTTATATCCGCCATCTATATTAAATCCAGCAGTTATGAATGATTCAATTTCTTTAAGTAGTTTACTACGAGTTGGTTTTCCTGATGCTGGAACAAATTCTTGTACACGCTTTTGTGGGTACATGTATCCATCAATTAGCTTACGCTTAACAATAAAATATATAATTTCAATTTTATCTTCACTATATCCATATTGCTTTGCAAAATAAGATTTATACAATACTAATTGTGAAGCTTTAGTTTTATCTGCTTTTGCATATTTGTTCCATCCTTTAGTAGACGTTTTAATGTCAATGATAATTATTTTATCTGTCGCTTTCTCTCGAAGAACAATATCAAGAAATCCATTCATGATAATTTTTGAATTAATATCCGAAGCCTGTACGTATATTGGAATTTCAATTCCGATTAATTCATGTGTTTGATTAGTAAAATAATCACTTCTATGTTTTTTAACCCAATCTAATATAGCAATGCCATCTTCATAAAATTCTTGCAATTCTTGTGGATTAGAAAAATGCACACCTTTTAAATCTGATACACTTAACATGTAATTTTGTATAATTTGCTCTTGTAAGCACTCAGCTAAATTAATTTGATCAGCTTCTTTAATTGATTTACTAAACATTGTATGTAAATAGTATTGCAATGTTTCGTGAAAAGCAGTACCAAAAACTGTATGTATCGACGGGCCTCCGAATTTATGTTTATCAATATAAGTTAATTTCCATTTTTGTGGACATACAGACCACATAGCAAATTGCGAATATGATATAGTTTTATGAGCTGGATTTTTTTCTGGAGCTACAGTTCTAAATAATTGACCTAATGAAGATATTGCCATAACATTTCTTATTTGTTATATAATTTAAGAAATTCATTTGAATTAAACAAATAAATTTTTAATTAATTATGCTTAGGCGACGAAAACTTGAAAAGGGTATCTCCTATATGATATGGGATTGAAGAATAAAAATAAAGGCCGCATTCTGTTACATATGCAGTAACTGAATCGTTTTCCTCATGAATATCCGTAACGTAACAATTAAATTGGCAATCTGTTGAAATAAATTTATTATATTTAATTACATATGGTGGATAAATCTTAACTACACTTGAATCTGAATTAATATAAAATGCGGTATCTTCTTTAAAAGATATACTGTTGGTATACCAAACAGCTGGATACTGTATTGTATCTATTGTTACAGTTCCTCTGATTGTATATGGATAGTCTGAATTACATGATACGCAAATACAAGCTAATACGATGAATGTTAGTAATAGTTTCATTATTTTTCATTTTTAAGTAATCGATCTATTTCTTTAGACGTTTTACCATATTTTTTTATTATTTCCTTTAACGTATCTATACTTGTTTCGAAATATAGATCTAGATATTCCATTGCCTCTCGCTCGCTAATTAAGTGGTGCTTTGACAGTAATTCCACCAAGTCTGAATTGTATTTGCCAGCTTTTTTTCCTTTAATATATTTGTTGAATTGTTTTTGTTTAGGCAGTATATCAAAATATAATTTATAAGTTTCTGCTGAAGATATTTGTCCTATAGTGTATTTTTGCAATTCATTAACCGTTTCAATAAAATCCATGTTCATACTTAACCATCGATTAACAAGATACACTGAAAATGATTTACGGTCTAATACTGATAGTTTACTCCATGGAGTTTTTTTGTCAGTAACTCCTGAGATATGATCAAAAATTGTTGCCGTTTTCTTTTCAGACATTTAAATCAAGTGCTTTAGGAACAGCTCCGCATTTTGTACAGAAAAATACTTGCACTGGAATTATTTGATCAGCTTGTGTACCTGCTAATAATTTAGGAACTTTTCTAAATTTCATAGCTGATAAAAACATATCATTTCCACATTCTACATCGTCGCATATGAGTGGCACTGTTTTTGTAATATCAATTTGTGGGCCTTGTGCACGTTGGCCTTGTCCGTTTTGATTACTTATTGTTTTTTTCATTGGTATAATTTATTAGTATAATTCATTTATAATTTTAACAAACATTGACATTATATTTATTTCTTTATCTACTACAAAAGAATCTTGATATTGAGCTTCTGCGATAATAAGAATAACACCTGCAAGGTGTCCGGTCGCAAACGAATCTAAATTATCATATAAATGTCGATACAGTGGAGTATATTGACCAACTGCTGAATCTGCCAACAGCTGTCGAATAGAAGTAAATAATTGTTTCTTATCTGTTTTATTAGATAACAGCTCAATAACTTTGTCCATGTAATTAGCTTCGATTAAAGATTGTTTATCTATTGTCAATGCCCCGTTTACTACTTGTCGTTGGCATGAATTAAGTATTCGTCGAATGTCGGGATATCCAGCATTGATTATCGAAACCAAATCTTCAGGCCTTGATGTCACTCCTTCTTGCTGCAATATTGAATTAACTCGAATAGCAACTTCCTTTTTCGAAGGCGGGGTGATTGCAAATACTTGACACCGTGATTGAATAGGATCAATTATTTTTTCAACGTAATTACAAGTTAAAATAAATCTTGTAGTCTTTGAAAACGTTTCCATTAAATTGCGAAGCGCTGCTTGAGCATTTGGGGTCAAGTAGTCAGCTTCATCTAAGATAATTAATTTCCATTGACGAAACCCAATTGTGCTAGCAAAACTTTTAATTTTCTCTCTAACCGTATCTACATTGTTTTCATCTGACGCATTAATATACATCAAATCACAATCTATATTTGTTGCTATTAGTTTAGCTAGAGTAGTTTTGCCAGTACCTGCAGTTCCATAAAATAATAAATGCGGTACATCACCACTTTCTAAATAGATTTTTACCTTTTCTATAATTTGATGATTGCCAACGTAACCATCTAAGTTTGTAGGTCTATACTTTTCTACATACAATGTATGTTCATTATTTCCAAACATATTATTTTGTCGTATTTAAGATTCTAATTATTGAACTCATCATAGTAATTGCAGAATTAATTTCCGCGTCAGGCTTTCGATCATAATGCTGTTGCATACTGTTTTGTATCTGTATTGCATGCTGCAATATAAACGCAGGGTCAATGATTATTTCTTTTTTCTTTTTAATTATTCTAGTAGTCATTATTTATGATATTGTTAATTTTACTAAATAGTACGTTGCAGAGTATTCAGCGCTTTCAAAATGTACTTTTGCTAATCCTTTAGAAGACACTTCTAAAGTGCCAGGAGTGTCAGCATTAGCATTTAAAATTTCTTTAAATAATTTAGCCGAAAAACAAACAGTATCCATTTGTACTTGATCTTTAGTAACCGCATCAAACACAATACGATTAGTATTTACGCTTGAATGATTAATAATAATTTTAGTATCAGTACCGTTAGATGTAACACCGAAATTATCTGACTCTGGTAACGCATTTGCAGCTTTCTTAAAATTGCTAGAAAACTCTTTATTTAATTCAATTTTAACATCGAAGTTAGGAAGAGTTTTTAAATTAGGAACTTGACGAATAACAGATAAGTCAGCTAACATGTAAGTTACATTAGTGCCTGAATCTTTAAAATTCATTGCATAGATTTTTTTGTCTACTTCGCCGAAAGTTAATTCCATTTTTTCATCAATCGCAGATAACATTTTTATTAATTGTGAAGTTGCATAAACTCCTAATTCTGCGTTTGGCACATCGAAATCATTAAGTATAACTTCTCCGATTACATTTTGATCCATACTAATAAAATTAGTGGACAATTTTTTATCTGCAACTATTAGTTTTGCAGAGTCAGTATTGCCGGCAAGATGATAGCGTTGGACAAAACTTATAAAATTTGATTTTTTCATGATTGGTTTTTAATTATTAAATTTAATATTCAAGATTTTGTTGAATTTGTTTAGTGTCTTCTACAGCTATAACTATAGCTGCTTCTGTGGTCATTAACATTGATGCTACTGATGCCGCATTTTGTAATGCTACTCGAGTTACTTTTGCAGGATCAATAATTCCAGCAGCAATCATATATTCAAATTCTCCAGTACGAGCATTATATCCAAAGTCATTAATTCCATTTTGTACTTCTTTAATTATAATAGAGCCTTCTACACCAGCATTTGCACAAATCTGACGCAATGGCGCTTCAAGTGCTTTACGTATAATTTGAATTCCTACTGCCTCGTCTTCTGAATCGCCTATGAAATTATTTAACGATTTAATAGTTCTAATTAAAGCAACTCCGCCTCCGGCAATAATTCCTTCTTCTAATGCTGCTCTAGTTGCATGTAATGCATCGTCAACACGATCTTTCTTTTCTTTCATCTCTACTTCCGATCCAGCACCTATGTATAATATAGCAACTCCGCCAGTTAATTTAGCTAAACGATCTTGCAATTTTTCTTTTTCAAAATCAGATTTACTTAAATCAAGCTGAGCTTTGATTTGTGTTATTCGCTCTACAATAAATTCTTTTTCTCCAGCTCCGTCAACAATTATACAAGTGTCTTTTGACACTACAACTTTCGCAGCTTCGCCTAAATGTCCTAATTCAGCATTTTCTAATTTATATCCAGCGTCTTCAAATAAAACAGTGCCGCCTGTTAAAATTGCAATGTCTTGAAGCATATCTTTTTTCTTGTCACCAAACCCAGGAGCTTTTACTGCACATACTTTTAATCCAGCTCTCACTCTATTAACTACTAACGTAGCCAGCGCTTCTTGATCAACATCTTCGGCTATAATTAAAAGTGGTTTACTTGTAGCCACTGCTTTTTCTAAAATAGGTAAAAGGTCAGTCATTAAACTAATCTTTTTATCATAAATTAAAATCAATGGATTTTCCATTTCACATTCCATCTTTTCTGGATTAGTAATAAAATAAGGAGATAGATATCCTCTATCAAATTGAAGCCCTTCAACGGTCTTTAATTCTGTTTCCATACCTTTAGCTTCTTCAACGGTAATTACTCCATCTTTACCTACAATTTTAACAGCGTGTGCAATTAATTCTCCTATTGATGAATCATTATTTGCAGAGATAGTTGCAATTTGTTTAATTTTGTCATCGCTATCTCCTATATGCTGAGACATAGATTTAAGTGACGTAACTACAATTTCAACTGCTTTATCAATACCACGTTTAAGATCAATCGGATTGACACCTGTTGCTATTGATTTAAGACCTGATGTCATTATTGATTGAGCTAATATAGTAGCTGTCGTTGTTCCGTCACCAGCTTCTGTAGCTGTTTTTGAAGCAACTTCTTTTAATAATTGAGCTCCCATATTTTCCAATGGGTCACTTAATTCAATTTCTTTTGCTACCGTTACTCCGTCTTTTGTAATAATTGGAGCTCCGAATTTTTTGCCAATAATAACATTACGACCTTTAGGTCCAAGCGTTACAGCAACGGCATTTGCTAATTTGTCTACTCCACGTTTTAATCCTGCGCGGGCTTCATCATTAAAATGAATATCTTTACTCATAATTTGTTTGTTTTTGTTTTTAATTTATTGTGGTTGTGTTGTATCTGTTACGTTATAATCGCCCCATCCTCCAAGTGTGTTTTCAATTATTGGGGCTGCTGTTGAATCTGTTGCTAATTTTTGAAGCTTAAGCTCTTTCTTTTCTGCATTAGCTACTTTCTTTTCTAATTTTAATTCTTTAATAGTTGGGAAGACGCTTGTGTCAAAAAAGCTATCCATTGTTTCACGAGCAATATTCATAACATTTTCTCCACCGTATTTAACATAAAATTGTCGATATCTTTCATACACGGCTATTGGGTCTGGAGAATTAAACATTTCTTCCATTGATCTTAAAATTTGAATTAAATCGTTAGGAATTAATTCTGCTAGAACTTCTAACGGGCATGATGTAATAAGATTTTCTGCATTTTCAGCAGTGTATATATACATATATAAATTATGATACGTTAATCGAGTTACTGCTTCTGTCGAATAATTTCTAACTACATCCCATGTTAAAGTTTTAACTCCAGGATGATTAATTAAAGAAGGAATATGTCCTGTAGTTGGATAATTAAGACCGTTACCATCTTTAGGAAAATATAACATATTAAATACTTGATCTTTCCAATTTGGGCTCCATACCATTTGCCCAAAAATAGGATATTGGCCTGGAGACGAACTGTCTGTTGATATAGTAATTTTATTACCGGTATACTGATTCATTAGTTTTTGTAATTGTGCTAGAATAAAAAAGTCTGACACTTTAGAAATACCTAGCAAATGCACCCAAGTATTATATGGCTTTAAAAACTCTTTTTCTTTAATCATCATAGCTATCACATACATAAAATCTACCAATCGTCTAGAAGACCCTATACACCAACCTCCGAATTGCATATCCTTAACGGTATTATACCAATGAGTAAATTCTAATGGATTAGATCCTTGAACTACATTAAGAAAATTAGTTTTACCAGATTGCTTTTTTTCAAAGTATTTAAAATTATCTAAACTAATATCTAAAGATTCTTGAAACCTCCCTTCATAAGTTACGCGTGGAGGGATATCAATATTACATGCGATATCTGAATTAGCTTCTAGCCATTCAAAAATGCTATCACGTAATGCTAGATCCCATTTTAATGCACCAGTCGCAATTTGAAATCCGCCAGAGTCTCCAAATACTAAAGAATCTTCAAGACCCCATGTTTTACGTATGCCAGTCTTTTTATATAAATGACCAGCAGTCATTAAAAAATATTTATAACGCCATTCTTCAGGAGTTCTGTCGTCCCAAAATCTATAAGGTACTCCAGGGGCTACTTCAAGATCTTTTGTTAAAGGTGAAGCATAGGCACCACTCGAAAGACTTGGAAAATAAACAATTTTCTTAGGCTGTTCATTTACAAGGCCGCTTTGTTTTAATATCATAACTTATTTATTTATATTAATATATAAAATTTTATTTTAATTACCAAATAATTCTTTTATTATTTGTTCTGAATCGTAATAATGTTCATATAAATAATCTAAATGATCTTTAATTACTTGTTTATAAGTATCATAGTTAACTACTAAATTCCGTATTTTAGAAATTAAATCCGGAGCATGTGTACAATAACTATATATACTTTCTGTCCATTCAGGTGGATATCTAAATTCAGCAGGTACTAAATTTTCAAATCCTTTTAAATCTGGAACTAATGGTATCGTGCCTAGCAATAAACATTCATAAATTTCTTCTCCAATATTTGCAGACTTATACGGCAAAAATGCTAATTTTGCTTTGGATATTTGATCAAGTAGTAGTGGCCTTTCTAGTGGCTTACGTTCTTGTGCAAATAATACATGAATGTCTTTATATGCTCGTATAAAGTCGTATACAATCTGTTCATGCAATTCTGTATATTTACTCCATGGAAAAACTATTATATTTTGTTTATAATAACTGTCTTTATATGCGGACATTTCCAAAGATAAATAATCTAAAGGATACGATATTACTTTTACTCGCTCCGCATATATGTATTTTGATACAAGTGGTTGAACAAGTTCTTTATAATAGTTAGATATAAAATAACTTTTATCTAAACATCTAAAGCTAGCTAACTCACTAAATTTTCTCCATGTCTGGGCGTGTAGCGGTTTTTGCCCATTGATATTAGCCTCATGCGTCCAAAATCCAATTAATTTAACTTTAACTTTGCAAATTTCAGACCAATGTTTAACATAAGTAGCATTTGGCGACCATGCATTTGTAAATATAAATGTATCATTTTCTGATATTTGATTGGTATCGAAATAGTTTTTTAATATTGAGATATCTGTAATTTGCTCAATATGTATATTTTGTAAGTTTGTCGACTCAACATACCCTTGCAATACAGAAGCTAAATGAGTTTCCCACTGTTCAGTATTGGCTATTAAATTGTCTGTTACTACAATTATTTTTCTCATACGCCTCTGAGTGAAGTTATTTTTTCTACTCTAGCGCCACATTCATTATCTTCCCAACATTCTACCCACTCACAATTAAACTGTTCTAAAATTTCTCGTGCTAACATTTCACAGGATTTAGGACCGAATTCTAGAGTTCTCATATGAGAATCAGAATATTGATTATATAAATAACTAATTACATCTCGCTTGACCATAATAAATTCTTTATCTCGATCATCATGAGATACTTTTAAAGAAAGCGTAAAATTAAACATATGCCGATGACGGTCAGCTAAAAATGCGACTTCTGGAAATAACTCCGCTGCTAATGGAAAATTGTGCATTCCGTCTACTGCTAATTTAACGAGTATACTGGTTTGAGTATTATTCATAATTAATAATTTAATTGAATTGGAAAAAATTGTCTATGTTATCGTTTTTTGGTATAAGCCCCCAATTTAAAGCACTGTAAAAATCTCCTAATTTATTTTCTAATGAAGAAGTAAATATTTTATCATAGTCAATATACTGAGTTATGAATTCAAGTATTTTTATGTCATCATCAAATCCTTTAACTGCACACGTCTCTAATCCATATGTATTATTTTTAAGATATGTCCATTTAATTTTTTCTCCGTCTAATATCGGTTGCGACTTACTAATTTTAAAATATTCTATTAAGTCATTATAATTAAGCGCTGATTTTACATGTGCCGGTGTACCTTTAACTTTATCACAAAATACCTGACCTTTAAGTTTTTTTATTTTATATTTTTTTAATTCTTTAACGCCAGTTGGAAACATAATATCAAATAAAGGTTTAGTTTTCATTTCTTCTCGAAACGCTAAAATTTTAGTGTCAATAATTTTCTTTTCAGATATATTTAAAATATCAATTAAAATTATTGACATGAATTCTCTAAACGCTTTTGGAAAATTACTTCTTACAACATCCATACCTTTAACGTCTAATTTCCATTCTTTAGCTCCATTAGTCATTTGCGATATTAATACTCCTTTTTCAGAAATAATTTTTTGAGCATATCGCTTTTTTGCAACCCATAATGCTGCTTCCGCTACATATTCTTGCTTAATTGATAAAAAGTGAGTGTCTGAATTTAAAAAGTGTTTTGCAAAAGTATCCCATGAATCATTAATATACTTCTCAACTACTTGAGATGTTTTATATGTAACATCAATTTTTTCTTGCCTATTCATTGGCTTACCTATTTTACTTTCCATTAAGTCAATAATTGGCTTTGCTGAAAAATAATTAGAATCTGTATCTACATAAATTACATATTCTTTCTTAACTCCAGTTTGTTTAGTAAACCATTCATCGCCTTTTGTCATAGCGTGGCGTATAACTTGTTGCCCGGTAAGTGTAATGCTCTCAGCATTATCAAGGTCAAAAAATCTAAACCCAGGAGCTCCTAAAGCACCATATAAAGAGTTATTTATAATCTTCATAGTGTGTTGTCTAGAATCAAAGAATAAAGACATTGGAGCGTTTCCTTCCTTGCCATATTTCTTAGCAAGTACTTTATACTCATCTCTTTCATTCATCCAAGTTTCTAGAATAGCAGGTATTAATCCTACTTTGGAATAATCATAAACTACTCCAATAGAAGACACGGTAAATTTATTAGAAATTAACCATGCTCTAAATTCTGAAGTTGGAATCAAAGTATGTTTAGAACCTGCTTTAATTTTTACATTAACATTAGAAGCTGCATCTGCCCAAAAATCAGTTTTTATTTGATCCCAATTATCAACACGCGCTACTTTAGTTTCCGGAGATATATTTAAAGTTCTAATAATAGAAGGATACAGCGATGCCATATCTTCATCAAACACCCATTCATAAACTCCGGGAATAGGATCTTTTACATATGCTCCAGCAAAATCAGTTGACACTGGTTCATCGCTACTATTGGAATGATCTTTTAATTTTCTATTAGGAGCTATAATACCTAAACGCTTCATATACGTTACACACGCTCCATCTAAATATCTAGTAGGAAAATATACATCTTCATAAGGGACATGTCCTTTATGACAAATACCTCTAGCTAAAGATAAGAATTTAAGTTTTTCGTCTAACTCTAATACTAAAGTTACGTCGTTAACGTTATATTCTATAAACTTTTCTGGATCTGTTTTATATAAATGATCAAGCGTTCCTTCATATACAATTTTTCCTTTTCCTAATTCTTTTTTACAAATATTATCTAAAGAATATGAAGCCTCTTCAGAGTAAGTAAATAATTTATACAGTGCCATGTAATCTAAACAACTCACACCCATTATTCTATAACGATTACGGAATTTCAGCCAAATTACTTCATTAATTGGCGAAAGTGAATCTGCATATTCTTTTCCTGCAATTTGTGTTATTCTATTATAGAGATATGGGATATCAAAAAAGTCAATGTTCCATCCTGTAATGATAGTTGGATTAATTTCTAAATAATAAGATAAAAATTTAGAAATTAATTCAAATTCAGTGCGAACGACTTCTAAAGTTAAATTTATATCTTTATGTGATTTAAGTTTATTTGTTGGATCAACTATAATTGCTACTGATTGATTTCCTTGTCGATCATGGAATGCTATTGAGGTCATTGGTTGCCAAGCTTCTTCTGCTGAAGAAAATCCTCCTTCGGTAGAAACCTCAATATCTATAAATAATTCTCTATGCCCTATAGAAGGATCATCCGTTTCAAAATACATATCAATAAGAGTTCTTGTTTCTGGATTGATATCTGATTCATAAATTATACCACGCTGAAGATCAGTTTCGTCCCAAGTAGTAATTCTATCTAATTTCGATCCGTCTAACGCTACATGTTTACCATGTACATTCTTTTTATACGCGTACTTTTTATAAGGAAATTGTAAATGACCTTTCTTGTCATCCCAGAGATGTACTAAATTTTTGTTCTTTTGATATGCTATATTTTGATATGCCACTTTATATAGTATTTTTAACTTTAAAATAATTTTCTGGAATAGAGTCTATCTTTCCTTTAATAATGTCAATCATTAATTGTGCGTTATTATGCCATCTAGAAGTCCATTCAAACGGCACAGTTAAATCTTCAGTATCAAATTTCGTATCAATTTCATTTACGTTATGATAAATACATTTCAATGGAACCATTTCAGGGCAACATGCTCTATTTGGAACTAAAATATTACATTTGAAGAATATTGCTTCTTGTATAGTGTAGCCGAAAGTTTCTTGATAACAAGTTGATAAATACCAACGAGCTTTTGCCATTAATGTAAAATATTCTGTTTTAGTTAAATTAAATTGAAACTCAATATTTTTAGGTAAATTAGTACCACAATCTTTTACAGGACCTGAAGATGTTACTATAATTTTTTTATCTGTACTATTTGCAAACTGCACGAGTTCGTCAATACCTTTTTCATTACACCACCTGTGAGGCCAAATAACAAAATCTTCTTTTTCTATCTCTCCAATTTCTTCATAAAATGAACACATGTAATTCAAGTCCCATACATATCCAGTGACGTGAACTGTTGCAGTATTAAGTTGAAAATATTCACATACATTTTTTTTATGATCATTACTGCCTACAAAAATGTCATCACAAATTAGATGATATCCTAACTCAGAAGCATCTGCCCATAAACTTAATTTTTGTACAAAATCTGTCTTATCAGCTCTACCAGCATAATTAATACCATATACTCTTACATTAATTTCTTGCAATTCTGCCATGTATTTAATCATTTCAATACCTGGGAAGAAAAGGTCTCCAATTAAAAATGCATCTCCGTCGTTAACTTTATTTTCATTAAACAAGTCAGAAATCATTTGTAATTGCGCAGCCTTAAATTTACATGTATTAACGATGTCTAAAAATTGACCTCTTTTAATTTCAGTGTCAATTTCAATTTTTGGATACAATGTAATATCTACTTTAGGATAGATAGCATTGGTCATCATTTGAGTGTACCGAGCGGGTAATTCCTCTATAGGAATATAAATTATTTTATTTTGTTTCATAACTTTTATTTTTTAATTAATTAAATATAAGAAAATCTTTTTAAAATACCAAATTATTCAAAAAAACTAGATTCCTTTTCTGTTGGTAATTCTTGTTTAACTAAATTGCCGGAAATATCTGGTATACCTAAATACGTAGATTCGTTTGTCTGAAGAACTTGATACCAACTTTGATTAGTATAAATAGATTCTATATCGGAAGTAAGATAAATAGTTCCTTTTGTATTTTGCGTTTTAAAATAATCTGGTAATAATATCCACTTTCCTTCATTTTCCTTTAAATAAGTATAAAGTCGGTTTCGTGGTTCTTGCTTTGCCTTTACTCTGTCAAACGGCTCTTCAACTAAATTTAACAAAGCTGTTTCATAATCTACTTTATATTGAGTAAATTCCAACTCTACTTTAATCTCATCTACAGTCCAAGTATTATATGCTGACCATATTATATCTGATGCTTCTTTAATATCTGCAACTATTAAATTACTCATGCCTTGAAAATTATAATGCCAATCATAATTACGTAATACAACAGTTGGCATAAATCGAAGAGCTTCTAAAACTGCAATACCAAAGGACTCATTTTTATATGGCATAAACGCTACTTTGGAAGATTGAATTAATTTTGCTTTTTCATCTCCTACAACATCACATTTGATTTCATAATTAGTATGACCTATAGCAGCAAAGTCAGCTTCAAACTTTTTAACGTGTGCTGAACGAGTCAGCACTTTTGCTTTTAACTCAATTCCATACTTCTCTTTTATATCGGCCAGTACCTTAATATACATACCCGGATTCTTTCTATCCTCATGTCTTCCTATATAGAGTAACCCTTCCTTCTCAAGATTGTATACGACGTTAGAATCGGTTAATGGATACGGCTGAATATATAAATTAGGATTGGAGTAAGGCAATTTAGGTAGTAGCTTTGCTTCATTTTGTTTAGTTTGTATCAATGTTGTAATTGGAAAATACATCATTTGCTCAATTAAATTATAATAACAATCTTTAAATACTCCAGCTCCTAATTCTGGATTGATAGATTGACATTCATGAGCGTATGAAGTAACTTTCATATGCTTATAAAGTTCTAATTGATAACATACAAAAGCCGATTCAGTGTCATTGCAAATAACTAAATCGTATACATGATTAGTTAAAGCTTTTACGATTGCAGTGCGAAAGTTAATTGATTTTTCAAAATTGAAACTATCCGAAAATTGAAATAAATTGGAATGCTTGCTGTAAACTAATCGATCTTGTTTATCTGGATAATAAACATTGATTTTATTTTCTGCTAGAAAATTCTCTTCAGGTTCTCCGTCACATACAATATCTATAAAATGACCATGTTGTAATAGCGTCTCAACTACTCCTTTCATAAAAATTCCATGTCCGGAACTTTTTCGAAAATTCATACGATTAATTATAAATAGTACTCTCATAACCTTATTATTTAATAACTGTTTTACTGATTTACTCTAGTTCTTTTAATCGACGCCTAAGCTCGTAATAATCCGGAGCTTGCTTTTTCATATACTTAATGCTGCTAAAGATTATATTTGGATCTTTTATCATAATCGATTTAGGCTTGTATTTATTGTCTATTAGCAAAACCTCATCTTCTTGAAAGACTGAAATTGCATTTGTAAACTCTGTGTTAAATAGCAGCTTTGGGTTATTCATGTCAATTTCCATTATTACTGGAAATGAGTTGTTTTGTAGAAGTTTATCAATGTCTTTAGAATTAACTTTACTAAATTTGCTAGCTTGAAGGTATGTACCACTAAAACTTAAATACCCTGTGTCTCCTTTTGATTGTATTGCTTGTTTTGGATTTTCAATAATATACTCATTATGATTGAAATATCGTATAGGCTGCTTGAGTATATCACTGATGTTCATTACAGTGCCACGATACGCTGATTGGTATATAGATTCTTTTGGGTCTAGAAACTTAGGAAATTTTGATTTAAGTTTTAATAGTTCTTTTAAAATACCAACATCAATCTTTTTATATATATAATCGGAAAAGTATAGCGTGAGAGCTTCTAAAAATTGAGTTTCGTCTTTTGTATTAGGTTCTTGATTTATAGAGTATTGTTTGAGTAGTTTTTTGAATACTGAAGCGCTATGGATATTATCATCATTTGGATCACCAAATAATACATTACCATATTTAAGTTCCTTTAACAAGTCACTGAACTTTATCATTTTACTTATTTAATATAAATATTCATAACTTTTATTTTTAAAAAATAAAACCCGGGGCCAGCGGTTAAATTTATCCTTTAATTAATTGTTTTTTTGCTTCTAATTTATCAATTCGAGAATCGATATAGGAACGAGTTTCGTTTATCTGATAATAAATTTGCTCATTATCTTTATCAATTCTTTGATTGACTTCATTTGCTATTTTATTTATTTCACGATCAGTTTGATCAAATCTACTATCTGTTGAAGTTTCAACATTGTTGATTAGAGTTTCTAAATCACGTCGTTCATTGTCAAATCGATTACCGATCCATTCAATGTCCTTTTGTAATTCTTTTAATTGTGCTTGCTGTTTTACTAC
>Ga0181357_1000300_pt1 | contig 17906 bp, 22 predicted proteins | sample Fa13VDMM110DN_FD_130094 | JGI IMG/M metagenome (GOLD analysis project Ga0181357, IMG submission 130094) | Freshwater viral communities from Lake Michigan, USA - Fa13.VD.MM110.D.N | ecosystem: Environmental > Aquatic > Freshwater > Lake | place: USA: Michigan | collected 2013-09-24 | reverse complement strand
TACTTCTGTTGTTACTGCTGATTGAGTCAATACTCCTTCTCTTGTTGTTCCTGATCTTGTAAAGAAAAGATTTGTCCCATTATATTCCATTGAACCTGCTGCTGCGGTAGTTCTATTAGTACCTGACTGGAACAACAATGGTGCTGATGTGGTTGTCCCAGCCGCTAAAGTCATTACTACCCCACTACTTAAAGTTAAAGCTACTGTGGTCCCTGTAAGGACAGTGGCGTTGTTTATTCTAAATACAAGTGAAGATGATGCAATGGGACAGTTAATAAAAAAAGCATTATTTCCTTGAAGAAAATTATATAATGTTCCGCTTAATGTTGAATTAACAGTAGGTTGATTTAACAAAATGCCTGATGTTACAGAACTTAAATTTGCAACCTGTAATAAGTTTAATCTTGATTGGACTGTAGTACCTGTTGTAGAAATAGATCCAGTAGTCATTACAAATCTTCCACTATTCCCTGCACCTGTGCCAAGCCCTAAATCTATTTGGCCTCCAATTCCTACTTGGTCTGTCCCTGCTCCGCTATTAGGCGTTGAAAGTATAGGGGAATTCCCGGTAGCGGCATTTGATACGCTCCAAAAGTTTACCGCACTTCCAACCGTTGTTAATCCTAGTAAATTATTACCATTAGAATCTAAAATATTTGTACTCCAAATAGGGACTGAACTTGCCCCAACTTGTTTTATTTGTCCTCTGGTTCCAATTGGTATCCTAGTTAAAACTCCACCAGAACTTCTATAATAAGTATCTCCTGTAGCATCACTTCCGAGTGTCATGGTAACGCCTCCAATGATTACTCCTGTACTTAAAGTTGCAGTTGTAATAGTTCCTAAAGTAGTAATTGAATTTTGACCTGCATAACTTGATGATATATCAATAGTATTCCCTCCTGTGACTGTAATTCTATTCGCTGTCCCTATAACAGCAGTTAAATATCCAGATAATGCAGTAGTTATTTGAGTAGCTACAGCAGAAGTAGTGGTGTAAATAGTATCAAAGTAAGTCTTTAAAGTAGCTTTAACATTTGCCCAAGTTACTTTTTTAGCTTTGTTTGAATCTGCAGAATCAGAAATGGAAACTAAATCCGCATCTACGGGCGTGGTTTTGGCTGTCAAACCTGTTATCCAAGTCCCAAACCTTGAATCCGTCAACCATGTCAACCCAATCAAATAATCATAATATCCTTTTACAGAAAGGTATTTGGTTGAACTTGCTTCATTGGATGTTACGGTGTCCGTTTTATTGGCTGAGTCTTCAGCGGTATATCCTAAAGCATTTTGATAAAGTGTATCAAAATAAGTCTTTAAAGTAGCTTTAACATTTGCCCAAGTTACTTTTTTAGCTTTGTTTGAATCTGCAGAATCAGAAATGGAAACTAAATCAGCATCTACAGGCGTGGTTTTGGAGGTCAATCCTGTCATCCAAATGCCAAACCTTGAATCTGTCAACCATGTCAAGGCTATTAAATAATCATAATATCCTTTTACAGAAAGGTATTTGGTTGAATTTGATTCGTTAGATGTTACGGTGTCGGTTTTATTGCTTTTATCTTCTTTTCCACTTTCCAGTGCGGTCAATCTCACCCGATCCGCTATGATCATATTTACCAATGTGGTAAAATCACCTGTAGGGCCTACTGGACCATCAGAAGTTTGATAAGTGAAATAACCTTCATAAAAATAAGGTGGGTGGGTAAACGTTCCTGAGAATATTACTTTTGTTCCTTTGCGGCCTGATCCGATGGTTGAATTCGTGTCGAAACTAGGAAACGAAAAACGCATGGGGATGTCCAAATCACCCAAGTATCTTTTTACGCCATCATTGTCCTCAACAATGCCATTAAATGTGCCTGTGGATAGCTTTGTTTTTTCTTGGGCAGAAAGATTGTTTTCACCAGCCAGAAATCCTTCGACACTTACATTATATAATGTGCCACTACCTGTTTTTATTTCTTCTATTTTTAGACTGCGTTCATCTAAAGATAATTCGATGTAATTCCAGTTTTCATCTTCAGCAAGTATTACTTCTGTTTCGATGTTGAAATCTACGGCATCAGGGATAGATACAATTTTGGAAATTTCTTTATACAATAGGAAAAAAATCCCACTTGTATTTTTACCTGTATTTTGCAACACGTTTGCCATAGTGTAAATTTACACTATGAAAAATTAACGATTTTTTGAAGTGGTGTAAAATAGGACTGACTTATTACCAATATGTTAAAAAATATTTAGGTTTTATTTTTTGTTCGTACTATGGCTTTGGCCCATGCTTCAGGATTTATATCATCGGGTGAAAGTCCGTTCTCTTCTAAAATGTTTTCGATGATCTGATTTAGTTTGAACATTCCCACCGTGTCTTCCTTGGCTCTCTTTCTGGTTGGATTCCTTCGGATAAATTCGGCCTTCATTTTTCGGAACAAAGTCGCATCCCTTCGAACGTCTCTATTGATACCATCCATCACCAATTCATCAATGGCTACTATTGTAAAAGCTGAAATAGTACAAGCTCCCATTTTATGAAAGTAAAAATCATTTACAAAAAATTCAACTTTGGAAACATACTTTTCCTTACTGATTCCAATCTCGTAAGATTCCACAGGCAGGTTCCTCATCAACAAAGCCAACACTGCTTTGTCAAACCCTGTGGACATTTTAACCTTATATCCTTTCGGATAGTTTTTTCTAAACCATTTGTGTACGGCTGGGGTGCAGGGTAATTTGATAGTAGGCATTTTTTAGTCGTTAGTCGTGGGTATTGAGTATTGAGATTAGATATTAATCCGATTCAATGGGCTTTCAATCTTTGAAACTATGTTGTGGGAAATGTGGGTGTAGATGGCTGTGGTTTTAGCTGAACTATGACCAGCAAGTTTTTGAATTAAATTAATGTCCACTCCATTTTCAACCATGTGAGTAAAACTATTGTGCCTCATCAAATGGGTATAGACTCGCTTTTTTATCCCTGCTTTGCTGGCTAAAGTTTTGATCAGTTCCAAAACTGACCGGTCAGAATATTGAAGGCTATTTTGACCGTTTAAAATATAGGTTTGTGGTTTGTATTCCCGATAATAATTTTCCATCAGTTTCAGCAACTTTTCTGGAAGCATTACCTGCCTATCTTTCCCACCTTTGGCATCCACGATATTCATGATCATTCTGGACCTATCCACATGGCACCATTTCAAGTTGATCAATTCAGAAACGCGAAGACCACAGGCATAGAGAATACTTAGGATTACTTTGTGCTTTAAGTTTAAACAAGCTGTAAACATCCGCTGCACTTCCTCTTGGCTCAGAACTTGGGGAAGTTTGCGGTTACGTTTACAGTATTCTATGTATTTGAACTTATTGGGCTGTTTGCCCACATAAGTATAAAAGCACTTAATGGCAGAATGCTTTGCACGCTGGGTATTGTGTTCAGAAAAGGAAGAAAGGTATTTCTTGATCATTTGTTCATTTATCTCAGAAGGCTTGGTGACCACCTTATCAAAGTGAACCAAAAACAAACGAAGCTCCGAAACATAAGTCTTTATGGTATTAGGCCGAAACCTTTTGAACTTTAGTTCTTCGGAATACCTTTCTACATACTTTCCGATATTCATGGCGTAAGTGTTTAAATGTTAAATGATTATTGAGGTTTGATATATATTGTATGTTAAATGAAAGTTTAATTTTATTACTGTACTTTATTCAACTCTTCTTTTGTAAGTGCGAAGAATAAATTTTGCAGTTGGTGGACAAAATGAGTTTCAGTAATCCATGTTTCCGTTTCGCCAAAGTACACTTGACCTTCTACTGTTACTATAACTTCATCTTTGTAATAATAACCAACACTACCCTCTTCAAAACCAAGCCATTTAAGCCATCTTTCTGTAATTGGGATTGGCTTTAAATTGTCGTATGAAGAAAAAAGCCCTCCATAAAAACATAATTTTTCCCTTAATTGCGTTACTTGCCAATGACCATTTTCAGAAGCATGTACATCTGAAATAAAATTTCCAATTCTTAATTCGTTTTCTTCCATTTTCTTGTTTTTTGGTAATGTGCCATAAAATTAAACCTTCACTTAACAGTGTATTTCTGATAGACGGGCGTTGATAAGTATTTGATTATTTCCGATTTAGCCCCGTCCATCAGAAATACTTTTCGTTAGGCGTTATTTGATGGATGCCACAACCAATATTTCTCTTTTGCATATTCCTTAGTACTTCCTGTTTGTTCGTGACATTCACATTCAAATGACCAATGTGGCTGCCCTGCAACTGTTTCTACCATTCTAAAAGTTGGCTCTTTCCTACAATTAGGACAAACAACGCCTAACAACGGCTTTGAATCATGCAAGGATGGTAAAGTATGTTCTGTATTGGTTTCCATTTTATGTATTGGTTTACGGTTCTGTTTTTATCTTTGCCTTGCACGATACAAAGCCACGGGCGTTATGTGCTATTTTTTCTGAACATCAAGCACATATTTGTTGGCGATAATATTCAACACACTACCGTCTGTAAAAGTAATTGCCATAGTTCGCTTGCTTGTTTCATAATAAACAATAGATTTTACGGTTTTTCCTGAATATTCATTATAGGTAGTGTATTCTGCATGAATAATAGGGTTTTTGTCTTGTAATTTTACATCAGAACATGAATAAAAACAGCACATAACAAGCAATATAAAAAATGCCTTAGTTAGTGCTAAAATTGAAGTTTTTGTTTTCATAATAATTTTATTTTAATTTGATAATTCAGTTTATTTAATACGGCACTTTTCATATTGCCTTATCGTTAGCCGCAAGCCTATGACAGCTCCGACTCATCAACATCCTTTAACTTTTCAAGCAGTTCTATCAACTTCTCAAAAGCCTTATCTGACACTGTAAATCTGACTTCATCAAGTCCACGTTCTCTGATAATTTCGCCTTCGTTTGAATAACGATAAGTTGGTTTATCAACTAAAAAAATTAACTCCTGATGTCTTACAAATTCATCTTCGGCTTTTTCGTCTTGCTTTTTCTTTTTAGCATAAACGATGTTTGTTCTTACTGATACTAATGTGTTCATTTTTATTTAGTTTGTGAGAAAGGCCAGCGGCTAACAGCGGTTTTGCAATAGCCGCCTGACACATCTCGGTTAATAATTAAATCCTTTTTTGGCGGTCATCGCAAAGCCGCAAACCGTTAGCACCAATTTTTAAGAACGCTCCTTAAAGACTTTGACACCATAAGCCAAAGCAAACATTGGTGTTAATCCTGTTGCATAAACTGATTTATTGATGTAACACATATATTGATAGTCCTCACCACGAATAATCTGAACATCATTTTCGAGTTGAAAAGCAAGTATTTCGTCTAAATAAAACATTTGCCTTGTCAATTCATTTTCTTCTATAAAGTAATCTGCCATAATAAAAATTGGTGCTAACAGCGTATATACAAGATACGCCATGAAGCGTTTACAAATATTTAAGTTATAGTTTGGCGTACCTCGTATATACGCAAACCGTTATCCTTTTTAAATCCTATTCCCATTCCCATCCTTTTTAAAACCTTCATTTTTTAGTTTTAAAATATTTACTATATGTCCCGATTTTATTTGGGTGTTTTTAGGGGTTAACCGTTTGATTGTCAGTGTATATAGTCGGGACAAAATCGGGACATATTCGGGACAACGAATATACAAACTCACTGTATTATAGTTAGTTACACGTATCAAATCGGGACATTTTTTGTCCCGATGTCGGGACATTTTTTGTCCCGATTTTACTGGGCTAAGTGTTTGACTATTAGTATTATAACTTTGCATTTGTCCCGATTTTGTCCCGATTTTATTTGATGTATTTATTTGTTTATTAGATAGTTATAGGCTTTTATTCCCTAATTTCATCGGGACATAGTGTGGATTTTATTTTTCTTTGCTTCCGTATAATCTTGGATACTTTTTGAGTCCTACCTGTACCAGTCTTTCGGCCTGTTTTTTGGTGGCTGCATTCTCGGTTTTGTACAATGCTTTGCCAATCTTAGAATAACTAAAACCGTTTTTAAATAGGTTAGCTGCTACAATGTGATCGGCTGGGGCGCGTACTGCGGATTCAACAGAAGCGTGTACATCTAAAGCTGATTGGTAGAAGTAATTGCAGATAGATAAAGCCCTTTCCATTACACTGGCATCGATGTATTCTTCATTTTCATACTTTGGATTTTCCCAATTGGTGGACTTATCCATAAGGTAAAGAATCCCTGAAAAACGTTTGGCGTATTCGGTCATTTTACCTAAAATACCTGCATGGATTTCTTTAAAATCATCATCTTCCATCGCGTTGATCATGTTCACCCTGTCGCGCTTCCACTTGCTTAGTAGCTGTATGGCATCGGGCTGAAGCATGCAGTATTTTGGTGGGTCCAATGCCCTGTCCACGGTCAATTTATTATACAAACTCATCAATGCATTTTCGTGTACATCTTTGTAGGCTGTAGGTATCTTATAGAATTCATTGGGTTGGGCGATCCGTTGTTCAGTATCAAGATTTGCAAATAATACCCTGAAAATAAATCCTGTGGTGTCCCTATCGTTTTGGAACATTTTCCAAACGATTTTGGGCTGTATTCCTCCTAGTAAATTGATAAATGGTCTTGGTATCGAAAATTTGTTTTTACCCGAACGTATTCCAGAATAAGGGGCAGAATTCCAAACAGAAAGCCATACTTGTTCATCGGTGCCTTCCTTTTTACTGTTTGGATTCATGCCATTGATCCACTCCATGATTTCATCTAATAACTTGATCATTCCTTTGGGATTGTCCGGCAAAATGGAGCGCATCAAAGTGGCCATTACCACATCCCGAAATAGAACGGTTTCCATTTTCTCGTTCTTTCTATCGTTATCAGAAAGTCCAGCATAATGTTCCTCCCAGAAAGCATCAAATTCTTGTTGTTTCCGCATCAGTGGTTCTAATACAATATCTATCACCATAGATTTACCACTGGATGTCATTCCGTTTAATGCTCCAAAAAGTACCATGTAATCCAGTTTTTGTTTATTGGTAGTTACTGCATAGGCTGAACCTATGGCAGTGCTGTAGGCTGTCAATAATGTCAAACCGATATAAGAAGCTGGGATATCAAATTCATGGTTTAACGATTGGATGTAAGGTTTTAAATTGGGAGAAAACACATCCAACGGGAACCGATTTCCCACCCTTTTTCGGTGTTCGATTTCACGTACAAGTTCATCCGTGGGAACGGTTACAACTTCGTGGTGGACTGTTTTCTTGAATTCTGCTAAATTCATAAAGTATAGGCTGTAAGCTGGTGGTCAAATTCTTTTTTAAAACCATGTGGAAATTCTCCTTTTATAGCCAAGGAAGCGATGGCAGAAGAAAGTATTTTGATGGTGTTTCCGTGTTTGGGTTGGATCTGGTATGCATTGATAAGGTTACTTATCAGCATATCCATTTGGGCGGTTTTGCGAACGTTGGAAATGCGTTCGTTGATGTTGTGATTAAGTGAATGTATGGCTTCGGCCAGTTCTTCCCAGTCTTTGCTTCTGGCATAGGCTTCTGAAATGGTGATCAGTTCAAAAATATCACCACCCGATTTTAGGTCGTTGGATATTTCCCCCAGTATTTCCATTTTGAGTAATGAATCTGTTTTTGAAAATGATTGAAGCAATATTTTAAAAGCATCTTTCAACCTGTTTTCCAATAAGATAATGGCATGAAATGGCAAATTGGCCGATGAGTTGACCAATGATTGGCATGTCATTATATGGTGTGCCAATCCACCAAACCAGTTCACCTTATCTTTGCACTCCTGTATTATGGTAATGGCATCAATGGGCGTGGTAGGATAAAGGGTTTCCATTCCTTTCCATATCACTTTATTAAAAGGCAGGTAAAAGTTTTTTTCGTTTAGGATGTGGGCTATTTTCTGGAATGCAAAACTTTCACTGCTGCAAGTGCCGATGATCACACATTCGACAAAATCCATGTCGGTTTTGATTGTATTGTCTTCTATAATGTTCATAGTGTAATACTTAAAAAACGTTCCTGACTTGCTTTTCCTAGTTGTTCATCCCACAGGAAAAAGCCTGTGGTGTTTAGTTTAAATTCGTATGTATTGGAAGGGTTAAATTTTTTAAGGCTGTGTGCCAGTAAAGTGCTGACCATGCTTAGATTTACATTATAGGTCCATACTCCATTTTTCAAACTGACTTCATACCCTGTTTTAGGCAAAGCACCAGGCAATGGTTTGACCACATTGAATAAATAAAAACTTCCTTCATTTACATAATACCCCAATTTTTTACCCTCAGATAAACACAAATATTTTGCGGCTTCTGGGCAAATGGTATGGATGGTATTTTGGATTTGAAGAGTCATTATTTGAATTTTTGTGGTAAAAAATGGCTGAGGTTTTATCCCCAGCCATCATCCTCTAAACTTAACCTTAAACATGGTGGGTTAACTACGTCCACCATCGCGGCTTTGTGGGAGTCGAACCCACACACCTTCCGAAAAGGACTAATAAACTTCGGGTGTTCCGGTAAGCCAGATTTACTATTCTGTTTTTTGCCAGTTGTATGGCGTGTCGTTGGTGCTGTATTCGTTTATGTGGAATCCGCTGGACTGTTCGAACTTGTAAGCGTTGTCCAGAAAATGGATGTAGTTGGATGGGTTGTTGGTTCTGGCCCATTCTAGTAAGCTGTACCATCCAGCTCTTTTATTTATGATTCTAGTCATTCCCAAAAGGCTGCGTTTTGGCTCTGTCTTTTGGCGTTTCTTTGCCCAGTTTGGCATGAATTTTCTAGGCAACTTTTTGGAATTTATCAAGGTGCTGGGCTGATTGTTCGTGGATGTTGGATATTACCTGTACTATGTTTGAATTCTGCTTTTTGAAGTCCAATAACTTGACATTCAATGTGGAAATGGTTTCTTCCATTTCTGAAATCAAAATCTTATTATTTTGATAGATGAATTCTAGTTGTTCCGTAATAGGTTTCATTTTATGATTGGGTTCATGTGGAAATATTCTAGGATTACCAGTCCTATTGATATGGTAAAGGCTATTACTAAAAGAATTAAATTTTGCCTTTCAGCTTTTAATTCGTCTTTAGTTTTATGTCTATCTTCAAACATTGATTGCATTGTTTACTATTTCAAGAATTCTTTGGCGTTGGTTTGGGAAATCACTGTGTTCTGAATACAGGTAAAGCAATCGGGCTGCTTCGTCTTTGATGTAGGTTTTTAATACCTGATCAGAAACTTTGGATAGGTTTTCGAACCGATTAAGCAACTGAACTACTGCTGCCATTTTTGGGGCTTTCCCTGTGAATGGTTTTGATTTTTCAAGGCTTAATTTTCTGTGTTTTAAAATGCCTATCAATTCAAACCTTAGACTTTGCTCGAACTTGATTGTAGATAGGAATGCCGCATCTACTAATGCTATTTTAAGTTTGGAGGTTCTCATTAGTGGGATGGTTGAAGGTGTTTAGGGATGTCGTTTACATCTAGGATTGAACCTTTTGAAACCAAGGCTTCTTTTAAAATAGTCCCTAGTTCGTGGAGAAGTTCTGCATAGGTTACATCAGGTGTAATTCCAGCCCTTACATTTCTAAGTCTGGTTTCTATGATCGGTTTTAGGTTCCTATCTTCTTCCATTTTTCGGATGTATTTGATATATGGAGTAGGAATAAAATCATCTACTTCCAATATTATTCTCCGACAATAATCAATGTCTTTTTCACTCGGTTGTCGCATGTAAACTAAAATCTATTATATTCGTATGAATCATTCATGTGAATGATTACTATGAACCAAAAGTATGAACTATAGTTTATATATGCAAATCTATAGTTCATTTATTTTTGAACAATTATTTAAATAAATTAAACTAAAAAATGGAAAATACTATTAATCAAAGGATTGAACTACTTGTAGAGCAGTCAGGAAAGACTAAAAATTTTATAGCCAATCAATTGGATATATCAGCCACTTATGTAAAGAAGATAACTTCTGGGAAAAGTAGCCCAGGTTATGAAATCATTAATGGTATTATTTCTTTGTTTCCTAACCTCAGTGTGGAATGGCTTATTTTGGGAAATGGCCCGATGTACCGAGAAGAATCTAGCTTAGTTTCTGAACCTATGGTTTCCTATGGCAAATACACTGAGGATAAACTTGATCTAATGTCAAAGCTCATTGAATGTCAAGAAGAAAAAGATAGGTACAGACACTTACTCGAAGCCAACAACATCAGCCCTGCCCAACGTTTCGCCTAGTTGCGTGGAGGAATCCTAGATATGATGAAACTCGCAATTTATCCTATCAAATAAAAATCAAAGTTGTAAATGGATGTAATGCAGCGTAATATTCTGCTACAAGTTTGCTACAAAAAAAGCCTGAAAAACAAGTGCTACAAGTGAAATAATATGGTAATTAACTGGATTATAATGGGTTGTTTGATGGAAGGGCTAATTCCCTCCACCCGCACAACATCACCTATAACCCATTATGAATCACTGATTTATTTTGGGTTTTTTATTTTTGCTACAAGTTTGCTACAAATGGAACAGGGAAATAGTAAAGTGAAGTATCCTTTTAGACTTTGTAAACTGAATGATAGAAAAGGCGATATTAATAAAAGATGGTTTTTTGAATACTATGTTTTTGATCCTGTAATTAACAAATTAAAGCGAATTATTGAGTATATCCCAGCAGAATTTCGGAGTGAAAAGCAACGAATTGAATTTTTTGAGAAGCGAAAAAAAATAATAGACAAAGTTTTAGAGTCTGGATATATTTTTAAACATGTAGAAAAAGAAACTGATAAACCTGAAGGTGATCAAAAGTTGGTGGGGCTTTTGGTGGCGTTGGAGGAAGCAAAGAAAGCGAAGTCGGCACAGGGGGCAAAGGGAACTAAGGAAAAGTATGATGGGCAGTGGAATGTTTGGATGCAATATGTGAATGAAGCGAAGCTGCAAAACAAACTTTTAAATGAGTTTACCCAGCGCGATGCTATTCGTTTTTTGGATTGGATTCGGGAAAATAGAAATGTAGGAAATCGAACTTTAAATAGTTATCGGGAAACCATGCGTTCGCTTTTTTTTGAATGTATGATCCGGTATGAGGAAGCCATTAAGAAAAATGTGTGGGTAGGTTTACCCGTTTATAAATCGGCTGAAGCTGTCAATTATACTTTTAATGTGGACCAGAAAAAGCAGCTTATGGACTGGATGCGGATTCATGACGAACTATTGTACATCTTTTGCAGATTCATTTATTATACTTTGGCACGTCCTTCTGAGTTGCGTGGCTTGAGGGTGAACCATATTGGGGAAACCACCATATTGATACCAGGTCAAGGGGCTAAGAATGACAGGACTTTACCGGTACGGATTTTTGAGGGGCTTGAAAAGATTATCCAGACTTATAAACTCAGGGGAAATCAAAAACACTTGTATATTTTTTCCATAGATAGCATACCAGGAGAACAAAAGATATTGGGCCGCAATACAATGAATGAAAGGCACTCCAAAGCATTGAAAGCCTTAAACTTTCCCCCTATTTTTTCTATTTATAGCTGGAAAGATACTGGGGTGGTGGATTTGTATATGGCTACAAAAGATATTGATTTAGTTTCTAGGCAGTGTAGGCACCATAGTTTAGATATGACTCATAGATATATGCGAAGCCTTGGGATATTGGGAGATAATGAACGGGCTAAACTGGCTCCTGAGCTGGAATAATTTTATTATTGATACTTTATCTCTCTCAGTCGTTTACCCGATCTACCCAATTCAACAATAGAACCAATTTGAAAAGCGAATCCAACGCTACTAATTCCTAAACCAGCGTAAACTAATCCAGCACCTTCTTTTTGTGAAGCTCCTACAGAAGTAAGTACTGCCCCAATTACTTGTAATCCTATACTTAATCCTAAGAATGTAGATGAATTTACCAATGATTGCCCTGACTGATTCAATTTTTCAGTCATTTTGAATATGGTAAGTCCTGAAATGGTTTGATTATTTAAAGTTTGAATCTTTGCATTTTCAACTTGACGTTGAATATTTTCACGTATTTCAGCACCTTTATCTTGTTGAGCAAAACAAAATATAGGCAAAAACAAACAAATCAACAATACCTTTCTCATAACTTTTTTTTCGCCAAGTAAGCGGTTATTTTAAGTATTGCAAATCAAAGTTGTAAACTCAAGTAAGGTAAAATAAGATTTGACCTATTTTACTTTACTGGCTTGAAAGTAAAATTAAACTTTTAGTAAATTGGTAAATCCAAAATTTTCAAATCTGTAGCTGTATTCAATGTCTAGGCTTTGATTGGTTTGGTTGTCTTGGCCTAGTTTAAATTTTGTTTTGTTTAGTTTGATGGGTAGGGCTTTATCTTCATCTCCTATAGTTACCATTTCATAGATGTCTTCTGAGTGGATAAAGTCTTGGTAAGTTGACAACCACTCAGCGGTTGGGATGAATCCTGAATTTATTTTGTATTCTTCTTTTCTCTGTTGGTTGTATTCCACCGTTTGCGGTTGACCTATAAAATAGTTTGCTGGATAGTAGATGTTTGCTTCTTCTTTTTCCTGTTCTGTAGTACTTGTTTTTTCTCCTGAAAAGCTCAGTACATCGTAACCTCCAAGGCTGTTTCTAAATAGAAAAGATCGCAAGGGGTATAAACTGTTTTTTTCTTTAATGTTATACCTAAAACATCCTGCAGTTTGTGAAAAACGAGTGCCTGCATCAACATCTCTAATGTAAACCTCAAAATAAGCTACATTATCTAAGTCTATTGCTCCCCATGAAGCGTTTAAGTTCATTCGAGAAAAAGTGGTAAAGATATTTACAATATTAGAAGTAAATGTGAATGATGCAATAGCGTACCCATCTCCTTCAGTTCCTGGCATTAAAGTACCAGCAGCATTGTAACAATAAAATTCAAAGTTGGTGGTCCCTACTGGTATCGTAGGTAAATAAGCAGATATACAGAAATATTCTTCGAAAGCGATGTTTCTTTTTTTAGGCAAAACACTTGTATATCTTAGCCCTAATAAATGATTTTCCCATGTATCAGTTATAAATTTGGTGTAGTCTAAACCTGCACGAACATATTTTTTACTATTTGCTTCTAATGCAGTGCCTTGTTGTGTTCCGTTTTTATAAATATAAACATCAAATTCATAACTAAATACGCTAGGATAACCAAAATTATTAGCATCTCCATTTCCTATTCCATTAGCAAATTGAATAGGTGCATTGGCTTTTAGTATTTCTCCTAAACTTAACCAAAAACGTTTGTTTGAATCTAAAGTGAAGTTAAGTGTTATGGTATTAAAATTACCCCCTTGAACATATACAATAGCAGTATAAACCCCACTTCCTGTGTCTTCAGCTTGGATTTGGTAATCTACAGCGTTTAGGCAGGGTGCTGGGTTGGATGGTTGGTTTAGGAAAGTATGTGCCATAATTAAATTTTTAACATTAATGCTTTAACTAATATTTTATCAGTGACTTGGTTGTTTAGGTCAAATGAAAGTTTATCAATAAAAAAACGCTGGTCAAATACTTTTATTTTTTTTGACAAATCTAGGTTCAAGAAATCTGTAACATCCAAAAGAAAGTAGAATTCAACATGATAAGTAGTTAATAAAAAGTTAGCGTATTTTTCCCACCATTTTTTATAAAGGCCTTTGGTTCCATGCCAGTATAGAGTATAGTCTCCTACTACGGTTCCATCTAACTCAGTATCATCAGCAGATGCGAATGGGTAATCTCCACCAATCGAATCCTGGGCTACTCCACGGTAAAACAATAAACATACATCTGTAAATATACCTTCATACTTAGATACAAATGATTCTCCTTTATGAAATGCTACAGGACATTTAACTGTACGAGCATAACTACCAGGCCATGCAGCACCTACTGCATCGGTAGGATTTGACATGATAGCAGGATAAATGGTACTGGCTGTTTCAGTAATTTCAACTTTATCTTTGGTTACATCTCCAACAGTAAAGTTTTCAACATTTCGAGCAAAAAAATTCCATTCAGCTTTTGGTATATTAAATTTGTAAAATCCTTCTAAATAAACCTGTGTACAATCTGCATCTGAAGTAGGTAATGGATTGGGTATAAAATCTGAAATTGCATTGGTACTTTTATAATAATAATTTCCAGCATACTTCCATACTGTTATATTGGTAAAAGGATCTTGACCTAATACCCCTCCATTAGTTGAATTACTCAATCCAGCTTGGTAATCTGAATGATCTGGGCCAAGCCATTCAATAATATGAACAGGAATTACATTTGATTTTAAATAGTATAAATCTTTTTCTCCTGCAGAAGATGGAAGACTTCCAAAAGCAGAAACTTGACCTTGATAAGTATAGCCAGTATAGTCTACTAAATTTTTATCCATCCAAGATTCATCAAACTTGCTAATAGATAAATTTACTCCATACTTTTTATCATTCCATTTGGTATGAGTAACGTGGTTCTCTTGAATTACTAATTTAGATGTCCAATCAATATAAGAATTGTCTTCTAAAACTTCATTCATGGTTTTTATAGCCATAGTTTTTGAAGTTGTAGAAGGAAAAATACCTAGACAAAAAGTGTTTTTTATTCTTGTTATTAACTCTCTCCCTGTTATTTTAGGAACGTTTAATTTCAAATCATAATCATAAAAAGTAAAAACACCAGGATCAGAAGGTAAAGGAATTTCTTCTTCGTAGGCATGTGGATTATAAAGAATTAAAGAAGCTATTTCTTCATCTGATAAAAAAGAACTTGTGTAAGTATATCCTGATTCTTCAAATACTTTATCAATCAAGTATTTTAAAAAAGGCATAAATATTAATCTGTTTTGATAAAGCGGTAAACCTTGATAAAGCCTTAGATGCCGTGTTTTATTATTGTTAGAAATATATCCAGGATATTGTTTTGGGAAATAAAAATTAGGACCTCCTGAACCTCCATCTGCATAATTAGTCACTTTAAAAAAATCAGATCCATAAAACAATTCATTATAAACAAATGGACATGCAAAGTTTACATCTGGATATTTTTTTGTAATATCTACTGGATATTGAAATTGAAGTGAACCATTTATATATTGAATTCTATCAGCTTCTAAATCTAATTCATTCAGTTTTTTTTCTGAAAGCGTATCAAAAAAGTAACCGCTTTGGATTTGTAAAACGCATTCGAATAAATCACTACTGACTTTATTTAAATAAGCAATGGCAGTAAAAAGAACTACACCCCAATAAATTTTCGCTGGTAATTTTAAATCTATGGGCGTGTCTATATTTAAATCATATATGTGTTTCCACTTTTTCTTCATGGAATCAGTGGCCGGCAATTTAAAAGTATAGCTACCACTGGCTTTTGTAAAGTTTTCTTGGATGTATGGACCTATTATTTCCATGTTTATAGACTCATTACCTGTGTCTACAAAATCACCATCTATTTCTAATTGTATAGCCATTAGTATTTATTAGTCATTCTTACTTTAATTCGATCCGCTTGGCTTTTTTCTAGTTCTGAATTAGATAATGTCACGGGTAAACCTCCTATTTTATTGGCTAATGCATCTAAATCATCAGGGTGTAAACGAAGGGTATTAGGGAAATTAACATCAGAAGGCTTTACTGTAATGTTACTAACGGAACCACCTTCCATAAAGCCTCGCTGTCTTGCTCCTTCCAGCCCTGCGATGGCTTGTGAAAAGTTAGGACTGTTAACCATCCATTGAGGGGCTACCCATTCGCCAGCATGAACTACTCCTACTGGTTTGTATTTACTTCCTGAAGGGGTGAATCCACCTTCAGCATAGCCTTGGTATGAAGGTGCATTTTGAATATTAGGTTCTACACTATCATTGCCTTCATTTAACATTGCAGTGGCTTGAACCACATTAGAAACTACGGCTATAACACCAGCAGCGATGGCCGCAATATTGGCAGGAAATGGAAGTGATGCACCGGAAGCTGTGGCTGCTGAAATGGCACGTGCTGAGTTAGCCGCCAATTCTATTCCAGCAATTACTTTATTGGCCACCGCCAATTCTTTGGAGTTTTTACCTTGTACTTTCATTAAAGTACTGGTAAAGTTTCCAAGGGAACTTAATACGTTTCCTACTTGCTGAGATGTAGCCCTTTCATTGTCTAGCTTCTTTTGATTTTTGGCAGCGGTTAGACTTACTTCATGTTTGGCATGATCTGATTGAAGTTGTAAAATTACATTTTGTTGCTTTTCAAGTTCGAGTTGTTTGGCTGTACCTGATTCTTGAAGTAGTTGTAATTTTTTAGTTTCATATCCAAGTTGCAATTGATAAATAGCTTCTTGGTATTGTTCCTCATTTAGTTGGCCACTAAGAAATTGATTCTTTGTTTGCTCGGTTAAAATATCAAAACCTAGTTGGGCGTTTGCTAAGTTTTTTTCTTGGTCAAGTAAATCGTATTTATCATTAATGGCTTGTTTATTTAACCTATATGTTTCGGTCATTAAGTTTAAAGCGTTTTGATTCTGACCATACTTGGCGTATTCTTCCTCAAACTTGGCATCCAAAACAGCCAGTTCTTTGGTTTTAGAATCAGTTATTAATGCAAGTCGTTGCTGTTCTATGTAGTTTTGTAAATCAAGTAAATCCTTGGCAGCTTGTTCCTGGTCTTTTTGGCGTTTGGCACTGGCTTTTTCTTGGGCTTTACCACTGGCATCCAGCAAAGCATCTTCACGGTTTTTGATTTTTTCTTGAAGATTTAAGGAATCCTGTTCGAGTTTGTTGCGTTCGATTTTGGCATCGATTAGTTTGCGTTCTAGTTCATCATTTTTGCCGTAGTTCTTTTCATATTGTCTAGCTTCTTTTTCAGCCATTAAAATCTTTTGATCTTGTAATGCAATCGTTTCATTTAATGATTTAGTTTCTAATGCACTGGCTTGTTCTAAAAGTTTTATCCGTTCCTCTTCAGAAAGAGTACGGTTTTTTGATTGGAGAATAAGCCTGGTAATTTGTTTTTCTCTTTCGGAGTTTGCCAAGTCAAGGTTTCTTTGTTTCTCATCTATCTCATCGGTCATGTTTGCGAACTCTAGCCCTGCTTTGGTAGCTTCCACCACATCTTTGGAAAAGTTTTTAAAGAAGTCTACAGGATTTGTAAATAGTTGTTGAAGCGTGTCCCCTATGTTCATAACTCGATTGAGTAAAACATCGAAGGTGTTTGAAACTCCTTTGATAATTCCATCCAAAGTTCTGGCACCATCATCTGTCTTTTTAAACCAGACTACTAGTGCCGAAATACCAGCGATAAGTGCGAAAATAGGTATGGCAACCATGGACACTTTTAAAATGTTCATGGCTGTGGCGTTCTCGATTACTGCCGCTTTTACTAATCCTAGTTTATCCTTGGCACTTTGAAACTGCCCGAAAAATGGAAGGGTGTTTTTTACTTCACCTTTTAGTGAAGACATGGCCGTGTTTGTGCCGCGAAGGGTTGAATTTAATTCATTTAATCTTCCATTTACTTCCTGAAATTGCTTTGCTTTGGCTGCAAACTCTTCAGAAGTTGGGGATAAAAGTCTTAATTCGTTTTTAAGTTTAGTAGCATCCGATTGTAAGTTTTTCAAAGATGCCTCAGCTCCTTTGGTGTTGATATATAAATTTACATTACTGTTTTCAGTTGCCATCTTCTTAGCGAATACCCAAAAGTATTTCTACCTAGAATTTTAAAAAAGGACATATAAAATACTTCTTAATATGCTTAAAGTTATAGTTTAGTTACTTGTAATGAAATAACTATTAATCAACACTTTGAGTGTTAATTGTTTGCTGGTTTTGTAGTGGTTTTTGGGCTTTCTGACAGAAATCAAACTTGCACACAACCC